>OFLL01000116.1_pt1 | contig 37931 bp, 36 predicted proteins | sample 1540861 | NCBI WGS metagenome assembly OFLL01 (sample SAMEA4413039, study PRJEB24355) | metagenome | biome: human; feature: gut; material: faeces | place: United Kingdom | collected 2010 | reverse complement strand
ATTGTAGAACGCGATGGGGTGTAATCTGCGCCTACAGTGTCGAACAAAAAGTAGTAGATCGACCAAGGCCCATAATCTAAGCCTTGCTCCATTAACTGTTGTCTGGCGTGGACGACTGCGATTTTGTCGGCTTCGTTAAATTTCTTAATCGGATTCTTCGGGGCAGTCGAATCCGGCACAATGCCTGCGCGGCCCTTCTGCTCTATCCGGTGTTTGATGTTGTGGTACGTCTGCCGCGAGATTCCTAATTCTTTGCAAAACTGTGTGACCGTCTTGCCGTCACGAACGGGATCGAAATCTGCGACCTTTCTACGCTTATGCAATGGAATAGCCATCCGGCTATTCCACCGCCTTAGACGTCCAAAAAGCCACTAGACATCCTGTCCAAAAACCTCTTGGACTCCGTGTCCAAAAAGTCCCTAGACATCACACTCTTGGTTCAGCTCTTCGCGCACCTTGGTGATGATCGCGCCGAGGAAGCCCTCGCACCCATCGGTGATCATGGGAAACGTGGAATCATCCTCAAGGACGCCCAGCGTGAAGAGCAGGTCGCGGGTGATGGCGTGCGTGTAGTCGTATTCCGGGTTGAACTCCCACTCGCCGCGGAATAAATGGACTAGTTCGAAGGACAGTTGAGGAATGCCCTCCGGTTCGGCGTAGGCATAAGGAATGTTGTTCAGGACGACCTGCGTTGCCCAAAGCGGATCGCTCATGGCCTTGCGGCCATACTTGGTGAGCTTGATATCCGTCGTCGTGGTCTTGATCCAATCCAAGTCCGTCAAGAAACCCCGCAAGTTCAGCAGCGGCTGGTGGTAGTCCTCGCGCTTGACCTCATCAAAATCATTGGGGCTATTTAGTCCCTCCTTGAGGCGCGCGACGGCCGCCTGCTTGAGGTAGCCGGCCCCGGTCAGGCGTGGATATTCCTCGATGACCTCGAGGTATTCGCGTATACGCTGGCCTACGTGGAGGGCGGTGGCGTCGTCAAGTGCCGGCAGCTCATAGTCGGGGCGCAGCTCCGGGTAGGCTTCGTGGATGTCCGCGCGCCATTGTTTCAGCAGCTCCGGGGACGGCACGGGGATGTCCTCGAAGGGTGTGGAGCGGAAGGGATCGAGCGGGAGATCCCCAGGAAGCGCGGGCTTGGTGCCGCCCTCGAGGTTGGCGGCCTCCGTGCCCATGGTGGCCAGGCGCTGTGCCACTGCTGGCGGGAAGAACGTGGTGAGGCGTTGGTGGATTTGGTCCAGTGTGTAGTTGGGGAAGAGCGCGAAGATGCGCTCCATACTATCCGTGGGCACGGCCATGTAGGCCATGGTGGCCTGGACATCGAGGACCACCTTGAACATCGCCTCGGCACTTCCGAGCTCACTCATCAGATCGGGACCCTCACCGGCGATAAGCGCGGGAAGGCCCATGATGACGCGCGAGCTATCGGCCACGCTGATGCTGATATTCCAGGCGCCGTCCGAGGGGTGGTAGTGCGCTACCTCCCGGAAAGTCTCGAAAAAGTCCTGGTCGATGATGCTGAGGACGTCGATTGGCGTGCCTTCCTCACCCACGAGGATTCCCGGATGAGAGGGCTCGAGGCCCAACGCGGCGTGAACGATGATCATCATCTCGCCCACGGTGAGTTCCGCGGGGGCGGCGACGAAGCGGGACGTGGTGAAGAAGGGATTCTCCACGTCGATGCGGACGTTCCTAGCGAGGTTCATAGTGACCGACAGTATTAGAAAACCGTGCTAGCCGCGCGCCAACGCTTCGCCCACACGCTTGCCAGAGTGGATGCATCCGCCGAGGAAGGTGCCCTCCAGCGCATTCTTGCCGTGCATGCCGCCACCGCCGAAACCGGAGGCCTCACCGCAGGCGTAAAGGCCGGGGAGTACCGTGCCATCGGGATTGAGGCACTGGCCATCGAGGTTGGTCTCCAGGCCACCGAGCGTCTTGCGGGTCAGGAACTTCAGGCGCACTGCGATGAGTGGGCCCTTGGATTCATCGAGGATGCGGTGCGGGGGAGCCACGCGGATGAGTTTGTCGCCTAAGAAGCCGCGGGCGACGCGCAGGTAGTTGACTTGGGCATCCTTGCTGAAAGGGTTGTTCAGCTGAGAATCGCGGTCTTCCAGGACTTTTCGAAGTTGGGCCACATCAATGGTGGGGGAGCCCTCCGGAGAGATTTCGTTCATTCCGGCGACGAGATCCTCCAGGTTGTCTTCCACGACCCAGTCGATACCGTTGTCCATGAAGGCCTTGACGGCCACGTGAGTGCCGGGGCCCAGCTTGCCGGCGAGCTTCTTGAATTCCTTATCTGTCAGATCCGGGTTCTGCTCCGAGCCGGAGAAGATGAACTCCTTGTCCACGATGGCCTTGTTGAGCACGAACCAGGAGTAACCGTGCCCGGTCTGGCCAATGTAGGCGAGCGCGGCCAGGTTGTCGGTGCCGGGGAAGAGGTTGGTGGGCAGGCGGTTGCCTTCCGCGTCGAGCCACAGCGCCGAGGGCCCAGGGATGATGCGGATGCCGTGGCCGGGCCAGATGGAATTCCAGTTGGTCATGCCCTCGGTGTAGGCCCACATGCGGTCGGTGTTGACCACGGAGGCGCCGGCCTGTTGGGCGATGTCGATGCCGCGGCCGTCGACATGCGCGGGAACACCCGTGACCAGCTCCTTCGGGCATTCGCCCCAACGCTCAGTGGGCCACATCTTGCGTACCTTCTCCAGGTTGCCGCCGATGCCGCCGGTGGCGATGACCACGGCGGAGCCGCGCAGCTCAAAGTGCTTGACGACGTCCCTCGGGCTCGCCTCACCACGCGCCTGGCTGGTGGGGGAGAGGACGCTGCCGCGCACGCCGACGACCCGCGGATTGCCGGCGTCGTCGTTGTCGACGACGAGCTCGTCCACCCTGTGGCGGAAGTGGAATTCTACCTGGCCTTTTTCCTCTGCCTTGAGGAGTGGTTCGCGGAACACGCGCACGACCTCTGGGCCCGTGCCCCAGGTGAGGTGGAAGCGCGGCACGGAGTTGCCGTGGCCGGAGGCATCGCCCGAACCGCGCTCGGCCCAGCCGATGGTGGGCAGGACGTTGAGGCCTAGGCCTTTGAGATAGGAGCGCTTTTCATTGGCGGCGAAGCGCACGTATTCGCGGCCCCACTTCGCGCCCCAGAAATCGTGCCGGTCATCCTCTGTCACCGCGTCGTAGTCTGCGGAGTTAGCCCAGTCGCGCCAGGCCAATTCCTCGGAGTCCTTGACTCGCATCATGGATTGTTCGGGGGAGTTGACATAGAACAGCCCGCCGAGTGACCAGAAGGCCTGGCCGCCGAGGTTGTTGCGGTTTTCCTGCTCCAGGAAGATGACGTGCTTGCCGCCCTTGAGGGCCTCGTAGCCGGCGACCATGCCGGCGAGGCCGCTGCCGACGATGATGACGGAGCCAGTGGTCGAGGTAGTTTCTTTCATGACAGTAATGATAAAAGAAACTCGCCCGAGTCGTGTGACTTGGCTCGCAATTCAGTGGTGCAACTTAGCCGTCGGCCCCGCATGATTTAAGTCTTCATCGCTTAGCTTCCTCCCGGACCCCATCGTTTCGGGCAGGGGATAGGCGTTGAGGGGTTTGTCGGTTTTGGGCTCCTGACCATGGGGTTGGGGTGGGCTAGATGCCAAGAAATAAAAACTCAAAACGGTACCTATAGGTTGGCAGGTAGGCTAAGATTCTCGCTAATACTCGTCGTACGCGGCCCGTATAAACAATTCCTGCGGTCTTGCTCGTGCGCGATATTTGCTCAAGAAGAAAGTTCTCTCATGACCACATCAACCCCGCACAAGACTCGCTCAACGCGCGATACCTTCAATACGCGCTTTGTCTTCCTCATGGCTGCTATCGGCTCCGCCGTTGGCCTGGGTAACATCTGGCGCTTCCCGTATGTTGCCTATGACAACGGTGGCGGTGCCTTCCTCATCCCGTACATGGTTGCCCTGCTCACCGCCGGTATTCCCATCCTGTGGTTCGACCTGGCTATTGGTCACCGCTTCCGTGGTTCCGCGCCGCTGGCCTTCCGACGCATCAGCAGCCGCTGGGAGGGAATCGGCTGGTTCAAGGTCGGCGTGAACTTCTTCATCGCCATCTACTACGCCGCCATCATTGCCTGGGCGGCGCTCTACACCGTTAAGTCCGTGACCCAGGCGTGGGGCGATGATCCTGCGGAGTACTTCATGGGTGACTTCCTCCAAGCTGAGCCGGAGGCAACCTACTCCGGGCACATCGTCCCGTCCATCCTTGGCGTCATGATCCTCGTGTGGATCGTCTGCATTGCCACGCTGGCCACGAGCATCAATGAGGGCATCGGCAAGCTGACCTCTATCTTCCTGCCTGTCCTGGCCGTCATGTTCATCATCCTGGTCATCCGTGCCTTCTTCCTCGACGGCGCCGCCGAGGGCCTCAACGCCTTCTTCACCCCGGACTGGTCCGTGCTGAGCAACCCGTCGGTGTGGATCGCCGCCTACGGGCAGATCTTCTTCTCCTTGTCCATTGGCTTCGGCATCATGATTACCTACGCCTCCTACCTCAAGCCGCGTACCAACCTCACCAACACCGGTCTGGTTACGGCCTTTGCTAATTCCTCTTTCGAGGTGCTGGCCGGCATCGGCGTCTTCGCCACCCTGGGCTACATGGCCGCCCAGCAGGGCGTGGCTGTGGATGAGGTGGCATCCTCCGGCATCGGCCTAGCCTTCATTGCGTTCCCGACGATCATCAACCTCATGCCGCTCGGCGGACTGTTCGGCGTTCTCTTCTTCGGCTCCCTCTTCCTGGCCGGCGTGACCTCGCTGATTTCCATCATGGAAGTCGTCGTCTCCGCCGTGGCAGATAAGTTCAACATCTCTCGCCGCGTTTCCGCCATCACCGTAGGCGGCACCATGGCTGTGGTGTCGTGTGTTCTTTTCTCCACGTCCTCGGGCCTGGTCACGCTGGACATCATGGATAAGTTCACCAACAACCTGGGCATCGTCTTCGGCTCTATTTGTGCCCTGGTGGTCGTCGGCTGGGTCACCGGCCGCCGCCGCGAGATTCAGCAGCACCTCAACGCCGTGTCGCAGTTTAAGGTCGGTGGCTTCTGGCAGTTCCTGACTTTCATCGCCACCCCGCTGCTGCTGGTCTACTTCCTCGTTAACGAAATCCTCACCATTGCCCGTGAGGGCTATGAAGGCTACTCCTCTACCCAGATTGGCCTCTTTGGCTGGGCGGTGCTGGGTCTCATCCTGCTTGCTAGTTTCCTCATGCCGCTGGTGGCCTTCCGCGGGAACAAGTACCTCGATGGCATGGAGACCTCGGACTACGGCGTTCCCGTAGGTGGGCGCCCAGCCGGCACCCCGAACCCGCTTGCCACGGCTAACACCGCTACACAAACCGCGGATGACAAGTAACGAGTATTAGGAAAGGTCAACGACAATGACTACAAGCGCAATCCTGCTCTTCATCCTCTTCGTCGTCGTCATCTGGGGCGGACTGGTGATCTCCTCTATTTGGCTGGCCCGCAGCGACGATGACACCACGGGCGAGCTGGGCAATGCCCTCGGCACAGACGACGAATCCCTGTCCCACCGCGTGCACTAAACGGCGGGACGCGGTGAGCTCTGCGTCGGCCTAAATCTCGACCACCGTGCGCCCGTGGCGGGAGCCGGCGCGTAGCTCGGTGGCTGCGGTGGCGACGTCGGAAAGCGCCACCGTTTCCGTGATCGAGTTCAGCATGTTGAGGTCGAGGTGTTCGTCGAGAAGCTGCCAGGCCGCCTCGCGCACCTCGCGGGGCGCGTCGACGGAGTTACCGCCGGCCAGCACGATGCCGCGCAAGATGAACGGCAGCACCGAAGCGGGAAGATCCGGGCCGGCCGCCATACCGGTGGCCGCAACCACACCACCCCAGCGCACCTGCGCCAGCACGTTGGCCAGGACGGTGGAGCCGGCGGTGTCAATCGCGCCGTCGTACAGCGCCTTCTGCAGCGGGCGGCCGGTCTCCGACAACTCCGCGCGGTCCAGAACGTGATCTGCGCCGAGTGCGGTGAGGTAGTCCGACTGAGAATCCACGCGGCCGGTCACGGCGGTGACCTCGTAGCCAGCGGACTTGAGCAGCTGGACCGCGACGGAGCCCACGCCGCCAGTGGCGCCGGTGACCAAGATATGGCCCTGTGTCGTGCCGTGCGCGCGCAGCTGGTTCACGCAGATAGCGGCGGTGTAGCCGGCCGTGCCAATCGCGGCGGCATCGTGTGCGCTGAAGCGCTGGGGCACGGGGATGGTGGCCTCTGCATTGACGCGCTGGCGGGTGGTGTAGCCGCCATGGCGGAATTCGCCCAAGCCATCGCCGCAGGCGACCACAAGCTGGCCGGGGCTCAAGCGAGAATCAGAAGTTTCCGCCACGGTACCCACCACATCGATGCCGGGGACGAGGGGATCGATGCGCATGACCCCCTTATCGCCCTGCAAGGCCATGGCGTCCTTGTAATTGAGGGAAGAAAACTGCACATCCACGACCGTGTCACCTTCCCCGAGCAAGGGCTGCTCTTGGAAGGAATGGCTTATTCCAGACTCCGTGCGAGTGACAATAAGTGTGCTCATGGGCACTATCGTACAGAGGATGTGAAGCAGCGTTTTCCGGCTAATGCTTCAGCCAGCGTCCAGAGAACATCGTTAGGGTGAAGCGCATGACTGGGATTAAAGCTCAACACCCGCGCAATAGGCTGCGGCCCGCGCCGGATCCGTATCGGCACCAGCTTCGTGATTCCTTCCTAGTCGCGGCCCTGTCCTTGGTGGTCGTGATGCTGGCGACGGTGGGCAAGCCATTCATGGACATCCCAGGCGTGGTTGACGGCTCCGCGCATGCCGTGCGCCAGGTGAACACCCAGCTCTTAGGCGGTTTTGAGAACTCTTCCGTGTGGTACGGCGGGTGGACCGACCTCGTGGGAAATATCGCTCTCTTCATGCCGCTGGGCGCGGCGCTCTACGTAGCGGGACGCAACCTGTCGGGTATTAAATGGGGCCTGGGCGGGGCGATGCTCATCGGCCTGATGGTCAGCCTGTGCATAGAAAGCGCCCAGTATATCTTTGCCCTGGGCTTTAGCGATGTCGATGACCTTCTATACAACACCGTGGGTTCTGTTCTCGGCGCCGTACTCATGGCGCGCTTGGGGCGCGAAGGGCAGACAAAGATTCTGCGGCGCCTGGGATTCCTCCTTGCGCTGGCAGCGGTGGTGCTCCTCGCTTTGGTGGTGCTGTAGTACTTAGCTGGGCGTACGCACGAGCTTGGCGACGTCCCCCGCCACCCGCCGCGCATAGGGTGAGACACCAGTAATCGTGGCCGAGCCCGGGCCCGTCCACGAGCCATAGCCCACGGGGAAGAAACCTTCCACCGTGGGCTTTCCTTCTGCCAGCAGCCCGGGGAAGGGGCGCAAGGCCGGCCGGAAGCCGGTGGCCCAGATGAGATCGCTAAAGCCCTCGCGGTTGAGCTCCTCGAGTGAGGAGAACATGCCGGTGGCGTTCAGAATCCCACTATCGCGGGCTTTGAGCACTGGCGGGACCATGACGATATCCCCCAGTTCTGTTTCGGGGCCCGGGTCCGGCTCGCCCCGCAGCTTGGCCAGCATTCGCTGACGGTTGCGGCTAAAGAGCACGCGCCCGTCTACATCATCCGGCATCCAGCGCGGAGGGTGCGCGGTAAACCACGTGGTGTCCACGCCGGCGAGGGAGAGCTCGGCGGCGATCTGCGCGCCGGAATTACCAGCACCGACAACGGCTACAGGATTGTTGTGGCCGCGCTCTAAGAAAGGACCACACCCCGGGTAGCTCGCCGTGTGCCATTGGCAACCCTGGAATTCACCGGGGTAGAAGGGGATAAAGGGCGCGGACCAGGTGCCCGTCGCGGCCACGACGGTGCGGGCACGGAACTCACCGTGGGTGGTGAGGAGGCGGAAGCGGGAGGCGTCGTCAAGCACGCGCTCCACCGCCACCCCGTGCCGGACCGGCAGGTCATAGCGCTGCTCATAGCGGGTGAGGTAGTCCACCACGTGGGAAGCCGGCGGGAAGCCGGGGTAGGCGGGCATGGGCCAGCCGGGCAGGGTGGAGGACTGAGCATCGCTAAAGAGCGTGAGTGAATCCCACACGTGCTGCCAAGCTCCGCCGGGGGAGGGGTTGGCGTCGAGGATGAGGAAGTCGAGCTTCTGGCGGCGCAGGTAGTAGCCGGTGGCCAGGCCGGATTGGCCGCCACCCACCACGATGCAATCGTAGGTATGCATCTATTGGATGAGCTTTCGCTCGCGGGCGGCGGAGACGGCTGCGGTGCGGGTTTCCACGCCGAGCTTCTGATAGACGTGGATGAGGTGGGTTTTGACCGTGGCCTCGGAGATGAAAAGCCGCTGGGCAATCTGCTTGTTGGATGCCCCCGTGGACAACGCTTGCAGGATCTCCAGCTCGCGGGGAGACAGCGCGGTTTCCGGCTGCGCCAAGCGCTCCGCCAGGAGGTTCGTGACTTCAGGCGCCAAGGTCCGCTTGCCCGCGGCGGTGTCGAGCACCGCGGCGTGCAGGGTGTCCTCGGGGGAGTCCTTGAGCAGGTAGCCCAACGCGCCTGCCTCCACGGCGGCCAGGATATCCGCCTGCGTGTCATAGGTGGTCAGTATGAGCACCGGGGGCCCATCGAGCTCGCGCACGCGCCGGGTGGCGGCGATGCCGTCAACATCCGGCATCTGAATATCGCAGACGACCACGTCAATGTGGGGAGCATCAGCATCCGCCAGCTTTTCGACGGCCGAGCCATCGGAGCCTTCCAACACCACCTCGATATCGGGGAAAGCGTTTAGAATCGCGCGCAGCCCGGCGCGGACCACGGGGTGATCATCGATGAGCATCACGTTGACCATTGCTGCTGCCTCCTGTTGGGATTCGCACCGCGAGCGCGGTGCCGGCGGGTGAAGATTCTACTTGGACGCTGCCACCGACGCTGCGAACACGCTGCTCCAGGCCGGTGAGCCCGAAGCCGCGTGGGCCCTCGATGCCGCGGCCGTTATCGACGACATCCAAGGTGATCTCATCTGTGAAAGAGCCGAGGGTGACCACGGCTTGGTCGGCGTCGGCGTGTTTCATGACATTGGTCAGCCCTTCGCGCGCGGCGCGCAGGATGACGTGGGAAAACTCGGCGGGTACGTCAGCGCTACCGGTGAACTTGAGCCCAAAATAGGTACGCAGCCCGAGCCCTTTGGCCTGGGCTTGGAGCTCATCCACGAGTGCGCGCAGTTCCTTATCGATGGAGGAGGCAGGCGCCGCGAGCTCCTTGACGAAGCGCCGGGCCTCGGCCAGGTTGTCCTGGGCCACCTTCTCAATGAGTGCGAGCTGTTCGGTGACGTCCTGCTGCGTGGACGTGTTCTTGGCGGCGCGGCTGAGCAGGACGATGGAGGAAAGACCCTGCGCCACGGTGTCGTGGATTTCGCGGGAGAGTCGCTCCCGCTCCTCGAGGCGCCCGGCTTGGTGCTCGCTGGCGGCGAGCTCTTCTTGGGTCTCACGCAGCTGCTTGGCGACGGCCTCGTGGTGCGCCGCCTCCGCCTGAACCCGGCGGGCGGCGTGGTAGACGGCCACGGCGAAGCAGGTGCCGATGAACGGGCCGATGGCCGCGGCGGCGGTCCAGAATTGCGGGTGGATCCATGCGGGGACGAAGGCGGCCACGGCCCACAGGACCACGCTGGCGAGAATGCCCGGCCAGAAGGGCAGTGCATGGATGAAGACGAAGACCAGCGGGAACTCGAGCCACATGAAGTCTTGGGCGTGCACCATGAGGCCGATCCACAACAAGCACAAAGCGGCGAGCCACAGCGTGGTGGGGACGGGGCGGGTAATGGTGCGGGAACCGAAGATGACGAAACACGTGTAGACCACTGCGAGTGCAATGGAGAGGCCGAGGACGCGGGCGTCGAGGCGCTCATCGGCCCAGGCGCGGAGCACTCCGAACACGAGGAGGAAGCCGAACATGGCATGCAGTCCCACGGTCCACAGTTTGTTGCTCATCATCACGAGGCACCAGCCTATCGCCTAGGTAGGGGAGCGCGAATCAACCAACTGGTTGAGTAGAGGTTCAACTGGCTACCCGATTACTTTCGGCGTCCGCACACGCAGGATAAATAGTATGTTCCTGGCATTGAGAGAGATAGTCACCGCCCGCGGTCGGTTCTTCCTGATCGGCGGCGTCGTGGCTCTAATTACGTTGTTGCTCGTTATGTTGTCCGGCCTGACCCAAGGCCTGTCCAAGCAAAATACCTCCGCGCTTGAGGCACTCGGGGAGCAGAATCCTTATGTGACCTTCTCGACGGAAGATCCCTCCTTTACCGAGTCGGAGATCTTCGCCGAGGATGTCCCCGCTTCTGGTATTCCGCTGGGTACCTCCCAAACCAAGCTGGAGGGCCACGGCGGCGTGGCGGTTATCGGTTTGCCCGCCGGCACCCAGATCCCCGGCTCCAGCACCGTGATTCCGGAGGAAGGCATGGTCTTGAGCCAATCCATCGACGAGGCCCTGAACGCGCCGTCCCGGGGCACCCTCGGCGGCGTGGACCTGGACGTGAACGCGGTGGTTGAGGATGAGTATTACTCCCACTCCCCGGTGGTGTGGGTCGCTACCGAAACCTGGCAGAAGGTCTCCCATTCCCCCGAGGACATGGTGGGCGTGGCCGTGCTTTCCCAGGAGCCGACCGACACCTCCGTGTCCATGGGCAAGGCCCTGTCCGGCCTGCCGGCCTATAGCTCGGAGCGCGGTTCCCTGCTGACCATGCAGGCCTTCCTCTACGGTATCTCCGCGCTGGTCACCATCGCCTTCCTGAGCATCTGGACCATCCAGCGCACCCGTGACCTGTCCATCCTGCGCGCCCTTGGTGCCAGCGTGAAGTACCTGCTCAAGGACGCTATCGCTCAGGCAGCCATCATCTTGGCGATTGGCGTTGGGGTGGGCGCGCTCGTCGGCTGGCTGCTGGGCCTTGCCGCCCAAGGTGCCGTGCCCTTCGAGGTCTCCGCCATGACCGTCATCGTCCCCGCACTCGGCATCTGGCTGCTCGGCATCGCCGGTGCCTTCCTGGCCACCCGCCGCGTTTCCAAGATTAACCCGCTCGACGCCCTAGGAGGCAACGCCTAATGACTACCACCGTTACTCCCGCCCTGTCCCTCCGCGACATCGTGGTGACCTACCCCGACGGCCAGTCCCGCACAACTGCACTCGACGGCGTAAGCCTGGACGTCAAGCCCGGCGAGCTCACCGCCGTGATCGGCGAATCCGGTTCCGGTAAATCCACCCTGCTCTCCGTGGCCGCTGGACTTATCGAGCCGGACTCCGGATCCGTTGAGATGCACGGCACCCGCGGGCTCATCTTCCAGCAGGCCAACCTGTTGGCAGCCCTGACTGCGCGCGAGCAGTTGCTCATTATTGACCACATGGAAGGCCGCAAGCCCCGCGGTGACCGCGCTGACGAGCTGCTCAGCTTCGTGGGCTTGGAAGGCTTTGGCAACCGCCGCATGAACCAGCTCTCCGGTGGCCAGCGTCAGCGCGTCAACATTGCCCGCGCGCTCATGGGCCAGCCTTCCGTGCTGCTTGCCGACGAACCCACTTCCGCCCTCGACTCCAAGCTCTCCCGCGAGATTGCCAAGCTCCTGCGCGGTGTCACCGATGACTTCGACACCGCCACGCTGTTCATCACACACGACCGCAGCCTGCTGGACTATGCCGATACCGTGGTCGAGGTCAAGGATGGAAAGCTCTCCGAATATTCCGAGCTAGCCGCGTAGGAACCCGCTCATCTCTCACATGTTCATACAAAGGGGTAAATTATTACCCCGTTATGATTCGACCCCGCAAACCCCGAGTAAGCCCGACTGACTACCCGCGCATGCAGCAGTGGACCGCATTGCATGCGCTTATGTTGAGCATCACCGTGGTGGCCTGCGGGGTCTTTATCGTCGCCGCCCGCAGAATCAAGGGAACCTCCCGCGAGACCTTCATCCGCCGGATGGTGGGCTGGGCCTTGCTGGTGGCGGGTACTGCGTGGACGGTCATCTCCCTGGACCCGAAGCAATTCGATATCCGCGAGTCTTTGCCTTTGCACCTGTGCGATGTGCTGCGCCCCATCTTGGCTCTGGGCCTTATCACCGGCAACGAGCACGCCCTGACCTTGACCTACTTCTGGGGCATCATCCTCAACCCGCAGGCCATTATCACCCCGGACGTCATCTACTACTTCTTACCGCGCTGGCTGCGGTTCGGTACATATTGGTTCTTCCACATCGTGGCCCTCGCTGTGCCGCTAGCGCTGACCTTTGGCTTGGGCTACCGGCCGACGTGGAAGGGCTACCGCTTCGCCGTGAAGGTCACACCTGTATGGATGGCCACCGCCATGGCGGTCAATGCGAAGACCGACGGCAATTATGGCTTCCTTAACCACGCGCCGGGAAGCCCCTCCATCATCAACCTGCTGGGACCCTGGCCTGGCTACATCGCGGCAGAGACCCTCGCCGTCGCAGCAGCATGGGCGGGGATGACGTGGCCCTGGGAGAACACTTCGCTGCGCCGCGGCACGGTGGCGGTGGGGCCACGCGGGCTCATGCGCAAGTCCGTCGGTACCGCGTCCGGGATCCTGCGCCGGGCCACGGTACGTTTTCGTAAATAGTGGCCCGCGAACCGCGAAATTCGAGGGCTTCGTTGCGAAAACGTACCCACACGGTGGTGGCTAGGTACGGATCGATCAAATAAGGTCCCAGATCTTCGAATTTCTGGGGTGCTATTTGATCGAAACGTACCTTGCTGCGGAGCTAGCGTTGCGCGTTGAGGAGCCGCGCAATGGCTTGCGGGATGGCTGCCGCGATCTGGGACGCAGAACAGGGTGCGAAGCCCTCGGGGGTCTCGGCCGCGATGGCCGCCGCGTGTGCGTGGATAGCGCCGGCGTGGAGGACCTCGGTGATGGTTCGGGCGGTGGTCGCGGCGGCGGTTTCGGTGGAGGTTTCGGCGAAGAGCTGGGCCATGACCGCGCCGAGGATGCCGGAGAGCACGTCCCCGGAGCCCGGGGTCGCGGCAAAAGAGTGACCGGCATTGAAGGAATAGAGCGGCTGGCCCGGGGCGGTAATTCGGGTGAGACGGCCTTTGAGCAGGATGATGCTGTCCAACTCTTCGGCTAGCTCGTGGAGGGCAGCGCCCCACCCAGCAGACGCATCGGGCGTAGAGCTGAAGGCGGCCTCGTAGAGGCGGCTGAACTCGCCTTCATGCGGGGTGAGGATGGTCATCGGGTGCTCGGTAGCTTTCTGGCGCAGGGAGGTGTTGCGCGCCAAAAGTGTCAGGGCGTCGGCATCGAGAACGGTGGGCAGGTCCTGCGCTAGCACCTTGCGCAGTTCGGTGGCCACCGCTGCATCGGTACCGCGGCCGGGACCCACGACCCAGGCCTGGGCCTGACCGGCGGAGGACACATCGGGATGGCAGACCAGCTCGGGCAGAAGAGAAGTGATCGAGTTATCGCCGATGAACCGCACCATCGAGGGCGTGGCGCGCACCGCCGCGGTAGCGCAGAGGATTCCCGCACCCGGGTAGGTGCCGCTTCCGGCGGCCAGGGCAACGACGCCCCCGGAATACTTATCCGAGCGCGCGCCTGGTGTGGGATCAACGATGGGGCCGGTGCAGCCAACCGGCCAGGGGCGGGAAGCGCGCCCGCCCGGCAGATCGAGTTCGCCCGATTGCCACGCAAAGGCCGTCGGAACGGAAGGCTCGTGAGCGATGAATGCCGCTGGTTCATCCAGTTCGGCGAGGGTCTCGGCAAAGGAGGACGAGCCGGGCAAGAAGAGATCAGAGACCACGACCTGCCCGCATTCGGCGGCCAACGCGTGGCCGAGACGCGGCGAGCCGAAGGTGACGGTGACATCGGCGTTAACGGCATCCGCGGCGCAGACTCCCGTGTCGGCATCGACGCCGGTGGGCATGTCGACGGCCAAGACTACGGCCCCGGCAGCGGTGGCCTTGCGGTAGAGCGAGAGCGCGGTGCCGCTTAAGCCCCGGGCGGAGCCGAGGCCAGCGATGGCATCGATTACCAGTGAGCTGTCTGAGGGCGCGCTGCCGTTAGGCAGCGCGTCGGCAGAAAGGACCGTACCACCGGCGGCACGGAACGCAGCGAGGGCCTCCTCGTGGCAGCGTTCCGGAACCAGGGCATGGACCGTAACCCCGCGCGAGGCCAGCTCCGCCCCGGCAAAGAGCCCATCCCCGCCGTTGCCGCCGGAGCCAGCGAGAATGAGCACCGTCCCAGGCTGTTGCTCCAGCATCACCCACGCGGTTTCTGCCACTGCCGCGGCGGCCAGCTTCATGAGCTGATCCTCATGAGACTGCTGTTCCAGCAGGTGCTTTTCAGCGGCACGGACAGTGGCAACGGTATAAGCGGGGCGCATAACCCACACCCTAGCGCGCGGGTTGGCAGGTAGGGCACCAGAAGAGGTTGCGGCCCTGCATGACCTGCTCCCGGATTTCGGTGCCGCACACATGGCACGGCAGCCCGGCGCGGCGGTAGACATAGACCTCGCCGCCGTGGTCATCTTTGCGCGGCTCGCGGCCCATGGCCTCCGGTGTGTGCGCGGGACGGACCGTGTCGATGCGGCCGTGCTCGACGCCATAGTCCATGAGCTCCACCAGGTCCGACCAGATGGCATCGAACTCCGCGTGGTCGAGCTGCGTGCCCGGGATGAAGGGGGAGAGCCCTTGGCGGAACAGCACCTCCGCGCGGTAGATATTGCCCACACCAGCAAAGAGGCCTTGGTCCATGAGCATCGCGCCGATGCTGCGCCGCGAGGCATGCACGCGGGCCCACAGCGCATCAGAGTCGGCATCTGTGCGGAGCGGATCCTGGCCCACCTTCGCCACCTTGGCCTGGTATTCCTCCTCCGTAATGAGCGTGCAGAACTGCGGGCCGCGCAGGTTCGCGGCCATCGTTCCGTTATCGATGCGCAGCCGGATTTGCCCCCACACATCAGCGGAAGGCTCAAAGCGCAGGGACCCAATGAGCCCCAAATGGATGTAAATCACGTGGCGCGGGTTATCCGCATCGAAGTGGAGGAAGAGATGCTTGCCAAAGGCTTCGGCGAGTAAGAGGGGTGAGGCGCTGACAAGCGCGGCCTCCGCAGCGAACCGGCCTTGGGGGCTGCTCACGGCTAGCGGCTTGTTACGGAAATCCGCATTGAGTGTGCGGGCAAGGCGGTGAATAACGTGTCCCTCAGGCATGTCAGGAAGTCTACGCGGGGGCAGTGCTGCTGTAGACTTTCCGGGTACTACCCGTTGAACGGAAGGGCCATAAATACTATGGGGCGCGCAATCGGTTTTGACCGTGAAAAATACATTGAGCTGCAGTCGGAGCACATCAACGCTCGACGCAAAGAAATCGGCGGGAAGCTTTACCTGGAAATGGGTGGCAAGCTTTTCGATGACATGCATGCCTCCCGCGTGCTGCCCGGTTTCACCCCGGATAACAAGATTGCGATGCTTGAGCGCATCAAAGATGACGTAGAAATCCTCGTCTGCATCAACGCAAAGGACATCGAGCGCCAGAAGATGCGCGGTGACCTGGGGATCCTCTACGAAGACGATGTGCTGCGGCTTGTCGACGTCTTCCGGGGCCGCGGCTTCCTTGTCAATAACATCGTCATGACGCAGCTCGAGGACGGCAACAGCCAGGCGGAGGCCTTCATCGAGCGCCTCGAGCGCCTGGGGCTGACGGTGGCGCGCCACCGCGTCATCCCGGGCTACCCCGCCAACATCGACCTCATCGTCTCCGAGGAGGGGTTGGGCAAGAACGACTACGTGGAGACCACCCGTGACCTCGTGGTGGTCACCGCGCCGGGGCCGGGCTCCGGTAAGTTGGCTACCGCACTATCGCAGGTCTACCACGAGAACGTGCGCGGCGTGCAGGCGGGCTACGCCAAGTTTGAGACCTTCCCCATCTGGAACCTGCCGCTCGACCACCCGGTGAACCTGGCATACGAGGCAGCCACGGTGGACCTTAACGACGCCAACGTCATCGACCACTTCCACCTCTCCGCGCACGGCGAGTCCACGGTGAACTACAACCGCGACGTCGAGGCCTTCCCGCTGCTGAAGTCCCTGCTTGAGCGCCTGACCGGCACCGTTCCCTACCAGTCCCCGACGGACATGGGCGTGAACATGGTGGGCTTCTGCATCACCGACGACGAGGTCTGCCGCGAGGCCTCCCGGCAGGAAATCATCCGCCGCTATTTCAAGACTTTGGTGGAGGAGGCCCGCAACGGCCTCGACTCCACGCAGTCCGAGCGTGCCGCCGTGGTCATGGCGAAGGCCGGCATCAAGTCCACCGACCGCCCGGTGGTGCTCCCGGCGCGTCAGAAGGCGGAGGAGACCGACGGCCCGGCGTCCGCGCTGCAGCTTCACGACGGCACCATCATCACCGGCCGCACCTCCCCACTTCTGGGCTGCTCGGCGGCCACCTTGCTCAATGCGCTCAAGCACCTGGCGGGCATCGACGATGACCTGCACCTGCTCTCGCCGGAATCCATCGAGCCGATCCAGACGCTGAAGACCAAGCACTTGGGCTCGCAGAACCCGCGCCTGCACACCGACGAGGTGCTCATCGCACTCTCTGTCTCCGCGGCCAAGGACGAGAACGCCCGCCGCGCGCTCGACGCGCTGAAGGAACTCGAGGGCTGCGATGTCCACACCACCACCATCTTGGGTTCCGTGGATGAGGGCATCTTCCGCAACCTAGGTGTCCTGGTGACCTCCGATCCGGTCTTTGCCCGCAAGAGCGCGCTGTACCAGAAGCGCTAAGACTCCACCGAAAAATTGGGGATCTTGCCATTAGCAGGCCTAGACTTGCGGGCGTGACTATTGGCAAGATTCTCCTCTACTACTGCTTTACTCCCATTGAGGACCCCACCGCGATCATGCTGTGGCAGCGTAACCTCTGCGAGAAGCTCGGGCTGAAGGGCCGCATCCTCATTTCGGAGCACGGCATCAACGGCACCGTGGGCGGGGACATGGAGGCCTGCAAGCGCTACGTGCGCGAAACCCGCGAGTACCCGGGCTTCAAGAAGATGGAGTTCAAGTGGTCCGAGGGCGGTGCGGAGGATTTCCCGCGCCTCTCGGTTAAGGTGCGCGATGAGATCGTGGCCTTCGGCGCGCCGGGTGAGCTCAAGGTGGATGAGAATGGCGTCATCGGCGGCGGCGTTCACCTCAAACCCGAAGAGGTCAACAAGCTAGTAGAAGAGCACGGCGAGGAGGTCGTCTTCTTCGACGGACGCAATGCCATGGAGGCGGAAATCGGCAAGTTTAAGAATGCCGTGGTGCCGGACGTGCGCACGACGCATGACTTCATCGCCGAAATCGAGTCCGGAAAATATGACTGGATGAAGGACAAGCCCGTGGTCTCCTACTGCACGGGCGGCATCCGTTGCGAAATCCTCTCAGCGCTGATGAAGAACAGAGGCTTCAACGAGGTCTATCAAATCGACGGCGGCATTGTGCGCTACGGCGAAAAGTACGGCAACGATGGCCTGTGGGAAGGCTCGATGTACGTCTTTGATAAGCGCATGCACCACGAGTTTGGCCAGGGCCTAGAGGATCCGGGCTTCATTCAGCTGGGCCACTGCGTGCATTGCGGGGCGGGAACCAACACGTTCCATAACTGCATTAATGAGGACACGTGCCGTAAGCAGGTGCTCATCTGCGATGACTGCATCCAGCATGTGGAAACACAGCACTGCGGCCGGCCGGATTGCGCCGAGGTGGCAGCCGCCCAGGCGCAGGGCTAGTTTTCGATAACCGGGGCGAGCAGGATCTGGATATCGTTGATACACCAGATCATGAAGTTGCCGGCCATGACCCAGAAGATGGCCATCCAACCGCGCCAGCGCACATAGGCCTTGAGCTTGCGCACCATGATGACGGCGCAGCCGATCATGCCGATGAAGGGGATGATCAGCGTCGTCGTGGCGAACACGGTGCGCTGGGTCCTCGTGCAAAGCCAGGCGGCGTACTCGGCGCGGAGGCAGTCAGTCGTGGTTCCGGCGACTTTAAAGATCCCCGCGAGGAGGAGCGCATACAGCACTGAGCCGATAAGGATGGCAACCATAAACCACAGCGCTTGGCGCGAGGAGCGGCGGTTGGCTTCGGCGACGGCGAGGGGATCAGGTTCGTCGGCAAGCTCGTCAAATGTGCGGGGCTCGGGGCGAGGCAGGTTCGTATAGTCCGCGTCGGACGTGAGATCGTTTTCGGGGTGCTCAGCTGCCATGGTCTGCCAGTCTAACGCGCTTCGGCGGTGTAGGTGCTGGGGCAGACCAGCACGGGCACGCCTAGGTGCGGAAGCAGCTCGGTGGCGGTGCTGCCGATGAAGACGCGCTCGATGGGACCCATGGGGTCGGAGCCTAAGCAGAGGAGGTCGCCCTTCTTCCACTTCAGCGAGTCCACCGCGCCGGACCAGCCATGGCCGCTGCCGATGGCCGTCGTGACCGAAAGCTCGGGGTAGGCATCCGCGATGAAATCGTGGGCCCGGTCCAACAACGAAAGCGAGTGCTCGCGCCAATTGGGGGCATCGGAAGGAAAGGTGGGGGAGTATTCGAGGGGGACGTCGACAAGCCCCTTGGCTGAAAACGCCAGGATGCGCAGGGGGATACCGCCGCGCTGCGCAATGCAGGCCGCGTGCATGAGAGCGGGATCATCGGCGCTGCCAAGATCGGTGAAAGCAAAGTTAATGCGGGTGATGCCGTGCTTGGACAGCTTGATGCCGCGCGGAGTCAAGCCCACCGGAAGCGGCGCATAGTGCAAAAGCGCATCGGCGGTAGAGCCGGAGAAGAAACGGCCCTTGGGCGCGGATTGGTTTGCGCCGAGGAGGATGACGCTTGCGTTGAATTCCTTGGCCGCCTCCTCCAAGAGCTGCGGGCGCGAGGGCCCTGCGATGAGAACGGAGACGTTCTTATCGAGCTGGGACTTATCTACCCCTGCCGCGTTCAACGCCTGTTTGACGGCCCGCTCGCAGGCGGCGCGCTCCTTCTTGAACCACTTCTTATAGGAACCGGTGAGCTTGCTGAGCGACGTCACGGTGAGTGGTTGCGAAATAGTAGATACCACGCGGATCTGAACGGGCGTGGAACGCGCGATCCACGCGGCAAACTCGATAGCTTCCGTGCCGGTGGAGCTGGGGCTCCACGAAACAAGGACGCGGAGCGGAGGGACCGTGGCGTCTGGGGAGCACTGTCCTTCCGCGGGGTGTGAAGAATTCTTAGCCATTCATCAAAAGGTTCGGGGTCGTTTTATTCATTATCGGCCCTTCACGCCTTAAAATAAAAATCCGCTCTACCGGCGCTTTTTGGTCTATTTTCCTTCCATGATTGGCCGGTAGACATCGGCCAGTTTGGAGATCAGGTTAACCAGGGAGTTGGCATCCTTGATGTCGTCCGGATCGAGCCAACGCAGGATCTCCGCCAAAGCCGCCGCACGCTGGCGAGAGACGATGGTCAGCTCGGATTCGCCGAGCTGGGTAAGGGCGACGAGCACACCGCGGCGGTCCTTTTCGTCGCGGTGCCGTTCCACGAAACCTTGGCGTTCCAATTGGTACAGCGCATTGGAGGCGGTAGGCATCCGGATGAGCTCTGCCTGGGCGATGGTGCTCACGCGCGAAGGGCCGCGCATGCGCAGCTGGTTCATGATGGAGACCTGCGACGTGGTGAGGGATGTGCCCTCTGTCGTGCGCTGGAAAATGAGCATAAGTTTGTTGAGCGCGGGCTGGATCTGGCGGGCGACTTCCAGGGCATCCTCGTAAGGGATGGGGGATTCGATAGTTTCTTCACTCATGGAAAATAAGTGTAGCTAGTAATCTCACGGAGCGGTAGTTAGCCGATTGAAAAATTTGGTTTCCCACCGCGAAGTGCTATGAAAGGGTCTAGATTGTTGACGCCGCCGGCACTACACTGTCCGGCGTGAATTCTCCGTCAAAGGCAGAGTCTGCAAAGACAAGGCCAGAAGTGGCCTACCGCAACGAAGTCTCTTATGAATGGGAGCGTGCACAGCATCTGCGTGAGCTTCGCGCGGGAAAGGTAACGCGGGAAGAGCTATGTGATGCCGACTTTCTCCTTCGCGCGGCGGCGGAACACCATGGCGTCGACATGCGCAAGCCGTGCCCGGTGTGCGGTTCAGACATGCGGCTGACCCGTTGGGTTTATGGAGATGCTTTAAAACGCCGGGCGGGAAGTGCGCGGAGCGCTGCGGAAATTGCGGACATGGCCGCAGAAGGGCTGGAATTTACCGTGCATTTTGTGGAAGTGTGTCCGGTGTGCCGCTGGAATCATCTGCTTCGAGCTGCCACGGTCTATGCTCTAGGGTAGTTTTGGCTTCCCAGTTCACGCCGGTAAGCTGCATGTATTTACAGTTTCTGTACAGGATTGATGAGGACACGGATCAGTGACCGAAAAGGAAACCTCCGGGCGAAAGTCAGGTAATCGCAGGAAGAGCACCTCACAGAGCGCTCAGCGTTCGTCCGGCCGCAAGCGCCGCTGGCCGTGGATCGTGCTGGCTGTTTTGTTTGTACTAGTGGGCATTCCTGCCCTGCTCTTCGGCTACGCGTATACGCAATACGACGTCCCCGGGCCCAAGGAGCTGCAGCCGAGCCAGATCTCCACCATCGTCGCCGGCGATGGTGAAACTCAGCTGGCCAAGCTCGTTCCACCGGAAGGCAACCGCCGTCAGGTGACGTTGGATGAGATCCCGGATTACGTAGAGGACTCGGTCCTCGCCGCCGAGGACCGTGAGTTCTGGACGAACTCGGGCTTTTCCTTCACTGGTCTGGGCCGCGCCGTCTTGGGCAAGCTCACGGGTGATAGCACCGCCGGTGGTGGTTCCACCATCACCCAGCAATACGTGAAGAACACTCTGGTGGGTGACGAATACTCCTACGTCCGCAAGATCCGTGAGCTCATCTATTCGGTGAAGATGACCAATGAGTGGGCCAAAGAGGACATCCTGAACGCCTACCTCAACACCGTCTATTTCGGCCGCAATGCCTACGGCATCGAGGCTGCGTCCAATGCCTACTTCAATAAGGACGCCAAGGACCTCACCGTGGAGGAAGGCGCCATGCTCGCCGGCCTCATCCAGTCTCCATCGGTCTTGGATCCGTGGGTGGATGAGGAACGCTCGCAGAACCGCTGGAACTACGTCATGGACGGCCTGGTTGAGATGGGCGATCTGGATGCGGCTGAGCGTTCCCAGATGGCTTTCCCGGAGACCCGTGATCCAAGCGAATACTCCGCCTACACCGAGGCGCCCGGTGCTTATGGGCACATCAAGAACCAGGTCACTGATGAACTGGCGCGTGTGGGTATTACCGAGGACCAGCTGGCCACCGGTGGCCTCAAGGTGACCACCACCATTGACATGACTGTGCAAAACGCGTCAACCGACGCTGCCCACGAGCAGCTTGGAGTGCTGCAGGAGGACGCCCGCGCCGCCGCCGTGACCATTGACCCGGCTACGGGTGCCGTGCGCGGCTACTATGGCGGCGATGATTCTGGCGGCTGGGATTATGCCAATTCCCCGCTGCAGACAGGCTCAACCTTCAAGATTATGACCCTGGCCGCAGCACTCCAGCAGGGCATCGATCTCAATACTTATTACTCCTCGGCGCCCTACCAGCTGCCAGGATCGCAGATCGTGACCAACGACGTGGGTGGCGGCTGCGGTAGCTGCTCCATCGCTGAGGCAATGAAGAAGTCTTATAACACGTCCTTCCTGCGCCTCCAGGATGACTTGGAAAACAAGACGCAGGACACCGCGGACATGGCCCACGCATTGGGCGTTGCGCGCAGCCTGCCGGGGATTGAAAAGACCCTGACAGAGAACGGCGGTACGCCGTACGAAGGCATCGTGCTGGGCCAGTACCAGTCCCGCCCCCTCGACATGGCGACCGCTATGGCTACCTTGACCAACCAGGGTGTGTGGCACCAACCGCACTTCGTGCAGAAGGTTGAAAACGCCAACGGCGAGGTTCTTTATGAGAACCCGACCGACGGCGGTGAGCGCCGTGTCTCCGCCAACGTGGCTAATAACGTTATTTCTGCGATGCAGCCAATTGCCGCATGGTCGAATGGCGCGCTAGCTGGCGGGCGCCCGTCTGCGTCTAAGACTGGTACCACCCAGCTGGGTGACACCGGTCAGAACAAAGATGCGTGGATGGTCGGTTCCACGCCGCAGCTCGCTACAGCAGTGTGGGTAGGCACGGCCGACAACACCTCCGCGATTTTCAATCAGTGGGGCGGCATCATGTACGGCTCGGACGCACCGACGAAGATCTGGAAGGCCATCTTGGATACCTCTCTGGCTAATGCTGAGCAGCAGACCTTCCCGCAGGCCTATCCGATCAACTACGGCGTCGGCAGCTGGGGTTCGGGCTATGTCTATGACCCGAGCCAGACCACGACGTGGGACCAGACCCCGGCAAGCCCGGAGGGCGAAGCCGCTGAGGGCGAGGGCGAGGCAAAACCAGAGGAAGGCCAACACCATGAGGAGGGGCATGGTGATGCCCCGGCGCAGCCGGCCCAGCCTGAGCAACCGGCTCAGCCCGCCGACCCTGAGGTCCCCTCGCTGGATGAGATTCTCAATGGAGATGGCCTCGACCAACTACTTGGCCAATAGGAGACTGATCCCTGGTGAGCCAACACATGACTTCTCAGCTAGTCCCTCTCTCTTCTGAGTCGATGGCCCGCGGCGCCGTCGACGCCCTGGGCGGGTCGACGGGGCGTTTTGCTCGCTCGGCCCACTCCGGGTGGTGGACTCCACTGCGAGTGATCATCACGCTGGCGTGGACATTCCTGGCGTTTGGGTTCTTGAGTAAGGCAACCTGTGCCGGTAGTCGCAAGGGCGAGGATGGCCTCATTAGCCTGAATTGGGACGGTAACCGTCAGTACACGTCCTTCTGCTACAACGACATCATCCCGCTCTATGGGGGCCGTGGACTAGACCAGCCGGGCTTCCCCTATGCCTATTCCTGGGTTGAGGGGGATATCACGCGCTACATGGAGTACCCGGTGTTGGCCGGCATGTTCCAGGGTGCCGTCGGTTGGCTGGCGCGCACCACCTATCCGGCCGTCGAGTGGATTGGGATTGCCGATGTCAGCTGGTACTTCGGGCTGACCGCGCTCATCATGTCCCTCGTGTGGGTAGGCACCGTGGTTATGGTCTTCCAGCTCACGGGCAACCGGGCGTGGGACACCGTCCTCATGGCAGCTAGCCCCCTCGTGGTCATGCATGCCTTTACCAATTGGGACATCCCGTCGGTGGCGTTCATGGTCGGCGCCCTGCTTGCGGTGACCAAGCGTAAGAACTGGCTCGCCGGCATCCTCATCGGGCTCGGCACGGCCTTTAAGCTGTGGCCCCTGTTTATTCTGGGTGCCTTTCTGGTGCTGGCCATCCGCAACAAGCGCTGGTCGCCGTTCATCAAGATGTTCGTGGCAACTATTGCGACGTGGCTCGTGGTGAACCTTCCCGTGGCGGTGGCCTACCCCGAAGCTTGGCGCGAATTCTTCCGGCTCAACCAAGAGCGTGGGGCGGAGTGGACCACGATCTACGCACTCCTGACTCGCGTTACGAACGTGAGCTTTGAGGCCGAATTCCTCAACACCTTCTCCCTCGTGGCCTTCCTTGTGAGCTGCGCAGCAATCGCCGTCATGGGGCTTAAAACCCCGCGTGCGCCGCGGGTGGCTGAGATGATCTACCTCATCATCATGGCCTTCCTTATCTTCAATAAGGTGTGGTCGCCGCAATACTCGCTGTGGCTCATTGTCCCGGCGCTCTTGGCGCTGCCACGGTGGCGCCTCATCTTTAGCTGGGCGCTTGCCGACGCCCTCCTCTGGCCCATCCTCACCTGGCACATGCTCGGCTCGGAGAACAAGGGCCTGCCGCACGAGATGCTGGACATCGCGGTGATCACCCGGGATGGTTTCATCATCGCCATCGGCGTGCTCATCATCCGTCAGATGTGGGGCAAGTCGGAAGACAAGGTTCGTGCCGCGCACGGTGGCAGGGATCCACTGGCGGGGGATTTTGCGCGATGACCATAACAATCGTGGGCATCATCTCCATCACGATAGGTTTCTTGTGCGTATTGGGTGCCTATTACCTGTTTCAGCGTTCTGAAGACCGAACCTGGCCCATCATGCTGGGGTTGCTGGCTCTGCTTTTCCTTACGGTGATACCTGCGAGTTCGGCAATCTTCGTCGCCGCGACTCACTAGGGGGCGGCCGAGGAGACAAGGGATTTCCTTTTCCGCCGGTCAGTGCGGTACTGTGTGAGGGTTGCTTGACGCAACAGACCCTCCTGCCATATCCGCAAAGGTGATATGGCCGATACCAATTACTAGACCATAGGAGGTGATGAGGTCCGTGCGTCACTACGAAGTCATGATCATTCTGGATCCCAATCAGGATGAGCGCACCGTAACCCCGTCCCTAGACAAGTTCCTCGAAGCAATCCGCAAGGATGGCGGCAAAGTCGAAAAGGTTGACGTGTGGGGCAAGCGCCGTCTTGCATACCCGATCAACAAGAAGGAAGAGGGCATCTACGCAGTCGTGGATCTGGAGTGCGAATCCCACTCCGTTCTCGAGCTCGATCGCCGTCTGAACCTGAACGACTCCATTCTGCGTACCAAGGTTCTGCGCACCGACAGCAAATAGCGGATACTGGGTTTCGAGCAATCCACGTAACCGATATTAAGGAGTAAAGACATGGCTCAGGGAGATACCAATATCACGGTCGTTGGCAACATTGTCGCCGACCCGGAACTGCGCTTCACCCCGGCGGGTGCCGCAGTGGCAAATTTCCGTGTTGCCTCCACCCCGCGTCGCTATAATCAGCAGACTTCCCAGTGGGAGGATGGCGAGGCCATGTTCCTCACCTGCAACGTGTGGCGCCAAGCCGCAGAAAACGTTGCGGAGACCCTGACCAAGGGCATGCGCGTTATTGTTACTGGCCGTTTGCGTCAGCGCTCTTACCAGACTCGTGAGGGCGAGAACCGTACTGTCTTTGAGATCGAGGTCGATGAGGTCGGCCCGTCCCTGCGTTATGCAACCGCTCAGGTAAACCGCAAGTCCGGCAACGGTGGCGGAAACTATGGCGGCGGCCAGCAGCAGGGTGGTGCTAACTACGGCGGCGGCAACCAAGGCGGTTTCTCCGGAAACCAGGGTGGTTTCTCTGGAAACCAGTCCCAGTCTTCTGCCCCGCAGCAGTCCCAGCAGTCGGCTCCGAGCAACGATCCGTGGAATTCGGCACCCCAAGCGGGAAGCTTCGGTGGTGCGGATGCAGAACCCCCGTTCTAAGACTGTCACGCAAGTATTCATTTAACTCAATTGAAAGGCAGGGATCATGAAGCTGATCCTCACCGCTGCCGTTGAGAACCTCGGCGCCCCCGGCGAAATTGTAGAGGTTAAGGACGGCTACGGACGTAACTACCTGCTTCCGCGCGGCCTGGCAATCGTTGCCACCCGCGGTGCTGAGAAGCAGATCGAGGGCATCAAGCGTGCCCAGGAAGCTCGCGCAATCCGCGACCTGGACCATGCACGCGAGATCCGTACCCAGCTGGAGGAGCTCAAGGACGTCAATGTCCCCGTGAAGACCTCCGAGTCCGGCAAGCTCTTCGGCTCCGTGTCCGCAGAGGACATCGTGAAGGCCGTTGCCGCCGCTGGCGGCCCGAAGCTGGACAAGCGCATCGTTGTGCTTCCCAAGGGCCTGGTCAAGAAGACCGGCAACTACCAAGTCGAGCTGAAGCTGCACGCTGACGTTATCGGCAAGGTGAACTTCTCGGTCGTCGCTGCCTAAGAACTAAGGCGCACGACGGTCACCCTCCGTCCAGCCGCGTGTGAGGCGCGGCGATGGTACGCAGGTAAGTGACCCACAGACAACAGCAAGGTTTAAGGCCGTGCTCCTCCCACTATGTGAGGTGGTGGAAGGTGCACGGCCTTTGGCCGTTTTCTAGGCATGTGGGTTGGCGGATCGTCGTCAAGCAGGGCAAGCAGGGCATGTGGATAACTCGCGGAACTTGTGGATAAACCTGTGTGCAGTTTACAGTGAGTTTACTCACGCCGCCTTTTGTTAACCCGCAGGTAGCGCCGATTTCGGGTTGAAGGTCCTACTTTTTCACGGGTTTTGTGCGTATATTCACACCTTGAAAAACATGCTCTGACCTGCGGTAATTATCTTCGCTGGTCACGGGCTTGCAGAGTTATCCACAGGCCTGACCTCGTGCTTTGCGGAGCCTTCGTCTGCTGAGCTGGTAATTCCACAGGGATCTGTGGATAACTGTGGGAGTTATGCCCAAGGGGCAGTGTCCAATACCTCGGCTACACTGTTGTGTACTACGCGCGGTTGCCGCTTGGCACTGCCTTAAAGCCTGGCCGTCCGGCGCGGATAGAAGCTGAGATTTTCAGGGGCGGTCAGGGTGGGATCGATGAACGGTGGGATTGATGGACAATGACTAATGCCAGTTTTGATGACGATCAGGTTCCACCGCCGCCTGAACCGGTAGAGGAGGAACCCCGCCGCTCCTACCGTCAGGAGGAGCCGAAGCGTTACGGCGAATTCCGCCAGCCACCCGCGGACCGGGAAGCGGAGCAAGGCGTTCTTGGCGCTATGCTCCTGAGCCCGAACACGGTGATGGAGGTCATTGAAGAGCTGGAGCCGGAGGATTTTTACTACCCCGCGCACACGCTCATCTATCAGGCCATGATTGACCTCTATGCCGCGGGCACCGATATTGATGCGGTGATTGTGGCAGCTCGGCTCGATCGCTACAACAACCTCGAGCGGGTCGGCGGCGCGCCCTATCTGCACACCCTGCTGGCCACGGTGCCGACTGCCGCCAACGCTCGCTACTACGCGGAGATCGTGGCGGAAAAGGCGGTGCTGCGCAAGCTGGTCGACGCCGGAACCAGAGTTGTCCAGCTCGGCTTCCAAGGTTCCGAGGACATGGAGATCGAATCGGTTCTGGACCGCGCCCAGCAGGAAGTCTTCGCGGTGGCACAGAAGAAGACCACCGAGGACTACCGGGCACTGAGCGATCTTATCGATCCCACTATCGACGAACTCGCCGCCCTGCAGCAAAACGGTGTGGAATCGGGCGTGCCCACCGGGTTCATCGACTTGGATAATCTGACCAATGGCTTGCGCGCCGGCCAGATGATCATCGTCGCCGCGCGTCCTGGCGTGGGTAAGTCAACGCTGGCCATGGACTTCATGCGCTCGGCATCTCTCCAGCACAACAAGACCTCCGTGGTGTTCTCTTTGGAGATGTCCGCCTCGGAAATCGTCATGCGCTTGCTGTCGGCGGAGGCGGAAGTGAAGCTGTCGGATATGCGCGGTGGACGCGTATCGACTGAGGACTGGGCAAAGATCGATGACACCCTCAACCGCATCCAGGATGCGCCCCTGTTCATCGATGATTCCCCGAACCTCACCATGATGGAGATTCGTTCGAAAGCCCGCCGTCTCAAACAGCAGCACGGTCTTGATCTCATCGTGCTGGACTACATGCAGTTGATGTCCTCAGGCAAGAAGGTGGAATCCCGCCAGCAAGAGGTCTCAGAGTTTTCGCGCCAGCTCAAGCTGCTGGCCAAGGAGCTCGAGGTCCCGCTCATCGCGATTTCCCAGCTAAACCGTGGCCCAGAGTCCCGTACCGATAAGAAGCCGCAGCTGGCGGATCTGCGTGAATCCGGCTCGCTCGAGCAGGACGCCGACATGGTTATGCTCCTGTATCGCCCGGACTCACAGGACCGCGATGATCCCCGCGCCGGTGAGGCGGACATCATCTTGGCCAAGCACCGTGGCGGCCCGATCGACACGGTGAAGGTGGCGCACCAGCTGCACTACTCCAAGTTCGTCAACATGGCGCACGGTTAAATCACAGGTCCACCACGGCGTTGGGGTCACCCAACCGTGGGCCGAGAATGACTAAGACTAGGAAGACGGCTGCTGCGGCGAGTGCGAGCCACCGCCACACGGGGAAGAAGCGTTCGCCACACAGCCGGGCGAATGCCGCGCCGATCAGCGCGCCGAGCGTATTGAAGATGAGGTCATCGATATCGGTGCGTCCCAGGGCGAAGGCGTACTGTGCTGTCTCCAGCGCCAGGCTCAGCGCGAAGCCCCACGCGGCCGTGGCCTTGAGTGAACGGCACATGCTGAAGACGAGCATTCCGAAGGGAATGAAGAAAGCGGTATTGCCCGCGTACTCAAAGAGCGGGCCAAACCACGTGCCACCGGAAAATTCATCGAGCGGCACCAAGCGCAGATCGCGGACACGCTGGTTCTCCGGCTTCCAGAGGTAGCCAATCTGAAAGAAGGACTTCAGCGTAGTCAGCGCAACCATGACCGCGACCCACGCGCCAAGGGCGACCCTATTGAGCAAGGGTCTTACCCTTGAATTCTGGCAGGGTCAGCGCCGCGACAGCAGCGGTGCCGAAGGCGGCCGCGAAGAGGACGAAGAGCCAGCCCGTTCCTGCCACCGCGATGAGCGGCGGAACGATGAGCGGCGCCAGGATGGATGCGAGCCTGCCGAAGCCGGCGGCAGCACCCGTACCGCGCCCGCGCAGCGCGGTGGGATAGAGCTCGGGACCGATGGCGTACAAAGCACCCCACGCGCCCAAGTTGAAGAAGGACAGCAAACAACCGGCCAGGATGATCGTGGCCTCAGTGCTGGCAAAGCCATAGAGACCTGCGGAAAGCGCGGAGCCCACGAGGAAGGCAGCCAGCGTGGTGCGGCGCCCCCATACTTCGATGAGCCAGGCCGCGGCGGCGTAGCCGGGCAGCTGGGCCAGGGTGATAATGAGCGTGAAGCTGAAGGACTTCACCAGGGAGAATCCGTCGGCGACCAGCAGCGAAGGAATCCAGATGAAGGCGCCATAGTAGGACAGGTTGACGCAGAACCAGATGGTCCACAACGCGAGAGTGCGCCCGCGCAGGGACGGCGACCAGATGCTGGCGGCGGTGACGTCTTCCTCGGAGTAGGTCGGTGCCGGGGTCGTGCGGTCGATGTCCGTCGAGTCCACCTCTGCCTCAAAGGAGGCGACGATCTCCTCTGCCTCCTCGTGGCGGCCTTTCGACTCTAGGAAGCGCACCGATTCCGGCAGGTGGAGGCGTACGAAAAGTGCATAAAGGGCGGGGACCATGCCGAGCGCGAGCGCCCAGCGCCAGCCGCTTTCCGACGCCCCCACAACAAACGTTCCAACTACCGCGGCCAGGATCCAGCCCACCGCCCAGAAGGCCTCCAGCAAGACCACCATGCGCCCGCGGACCTTGAGTGGGGCGAACTCGGAAATCAACGTGGAGGCCACCGGCAGTTCGGCGCCCAGGCCGAGACCGATGAAGAAGCGCAGGACGATGAGAAGCGTGAGGCCCGTCGCCAGGGCGGAGGCACCCGTGGCGAGGCCATAGACCAACAGGGTCAAGGCAAAGACGTGGCGGCGGCCAAACTTATCGGCCAAGAGGCCTCCGAAGGTAGCGCCCAAGGCCATGCCGATGAAGCCCACGGACGCCAGCCACGAGGATTGGGTCGGCGTGATTCCCCAGTGCACGGCCAGAGCGGCCATGATGAAGGAGATGAGGCCCACGTCCATGGCGTCGAGCGCCCAGCCAATGCCGGAGCCGAAGAGAAGACGTTTGTGTTTGCCGGTGACGGGAAGGCGGTCGAGCCTCTCCGTGCGAGAGATAGAGCGATGATCAAGACGATTCATGCAGGCTAAGCATACTCTGCGGAGTGAAAGCTTTTCAGGCGCAAAGAATTACTGACAACAAAAACCGAACTCAACGCCATGGCTATACCCGCGAAAAGGGGGTTGAGCAGGCCAAAAGCGGCAACAGGTAGAAGAATAATATTATAGGCGAAGGCCCAAAATAGGTTGCCCTTGATGATGCGCAGGGTAGCGCGCGCAAGCCGTACGGCATCGGCCACAGAGCGCAGGTCGTTATTCATCACCGTGATATCGGAGGCCTCGATGGCGACATCAGCCCCAGCACCCATCGCGATTCCCAGGTCCGCCTGCGCGAGTGCCGCGGCGTCGTTCACGCCATCGCCCACCATGGCCACGGTCTTTCCTTGCTGCTGAAGTTGGGCGATAGCTTCCACCTTGTCAGAGGGCATGACCCCCGCTGTCACGTTGGCTTCATCAATGCCTACCGCTCGCGCCACTGCGTGTGCTGCACCGGTGTTGTCGCCCGTGAGCAGATGGGGCGTGAGGCCTAGGTCCTGGAGGGCGGAGATGGCGGCGGCTGCGGACTCCTTAACGCGGTCCTGTAGCTCGATGGTTCCCACCACGTCATCCGCCACGTAGACGCCGACCTGCGTCCCGGTGCCGTCGTAGCCCGCGGGTGGGCGTCCCACCCGCACGCGGGTACCTTCAACGGTTGCTTCGATCCCTTGGCCCGCTAGCTCGTGGAAGTCCTCGGCCGTGGGGGTTTCGCCGTCGTAAGCCGCGCGGATGGCTCGCGCGATGGGGTGCTCGGAGCCCTGCTCCGCGGCGGCCGCAAGACGGAGAACCTCCTGCTCTGAGTGCCCCGCAGTGGCCTGAACCGCCGCTACTGACATCTGGCCTTCGGTGATGGTGCCCGTCTTATCTAGAACGATGGTGTCGATCTGGCGGGTCGATTCGAGGATCTCCGGGCCCTTGATGAGGATTCCCAGTTCGGCGCCGCGCCCGGTGCCCACGAGGATTGCGGTGGGCGTCGCCAAGCCCATGGCGCAAGGGCACGCAATGATGAGGACGGAGACGGCGGCCACGAAGGCCGGGGCAACTCCGCCGACCCACAGGTGCGCCAAGAGTGCGAGGATAGCGATGCCGATGACGATGGGGACGAAGACAGCGGCGATGCGGTCGGCGAGGCGCTGCACCGGGGCCTTCGAGGTCTGTGCCGCAGTGACGAGCGCGCCCATCTGGGCTAGGACGGTGTCGGCGCCGACGCGAGTGGCGCGCACCTCAAGCCGCCCGGAGGCGTTGATGGTTGCGCCCGTCACCGTGCTGCCGGGTGAAACCTCAACCGGTAATGATTCGCCGGTGAGCAGGGATTCGTCCACGGCTGAATGTCCGTTGAGGACCACACCGTCGGTGGCGATCTTCTCGCCGGGGCGAACCACAAAAATTTCGCCCTCGTGAAGGTCACCGATGGGGATCCGGGTTTCGGTATCGCCGCGCAGCACCGTCGCCTCTTTAGCACCCATGGTGAGCAGCGTGGTGAGGGCCTCGGAGGAGCGGCCCTTTGCCTTGAGCTCAAACCAGCGCCCAAGCAGCAGGAACGTAATGACCATCCCCACGGATTCGAGGTAAATGTGGTCCATCTGCGCGTCATTGGAACGCAGCGTCATATGCATGGTCATGCCGGGCATGCCGGCGTTGCCGAAGAAGAGCGCGTAGAGCGACCAGCCAAAGGCGGCGGTGGTGCCCAACGTGATGAGCGTGTCCATCGTGGCGGCGCCGTGCTTCAGGTTGGCCCACGTGGCGCGGTGGAAGGGCGCGCCGCCGATGACGTAGACGAGCGTTGTGAGTACCAGGCAGGCCCACTGCCAGTTCTGGAATTGGAGGGCCGGGACCATGGAGAGGAGCATCACGGGCAGCGAGAGCGCCGCAGAGACGAGCGTGCGCTGCAGGATGTCGGAAGCCTCACCCTCGCGGGCGGTGTCCGCCGTGCTTGCCGACGCCTCCCCCTCATCACTCACCGCAAAAGCCCCGTAGCCCGCGCCTTCGACGACGTCGATGAGATCGGCGGGGGTCGTCGTCGCTGGGTCATAGCTAACGGAGGCGGATTCCGTGGCGAAGTTGACCGTGGCTTCGACGTTGTCGAGCTTATTGAGCTTGCGTTCCACCCGGGATGAGCAGGAGGTGCAGGTCATCCCGGTGATACCGAGGGTGAGGCTGGTGGTCATGATGCTTAGGCCAACTCGTAGCCGGCTTCGGTGATGGCGGCGGCGACCTGGTCATCGCTAAAGCCCTCACCAGTCACGGTGACGGCGCCGGTGGTGTGGTCAGCGGTGACGTCGGTGACGCCCTTGATCTCCGAGATTTCTTCCTTCACGGAGAGCTCGCAGTGGCCGCAGGTCATACCGGTAACGGTGTAGGTGGTGGTGCTCATGGTCGTGATCAGACTCCTTAAGTAGTGGGTAGATACACCGTTGAGCGTATACCCCCTAGGGGTATAGGTGCAAGGAATAATTGAGCCTTGTGTACCGTTGAGAGTTGAAAGAACCTACAAATTTCCCCGAAACAGATAGGAAGAGACATGGCAACGATTGACATCACTGAAGAGACGTTCCAGGAGACCATCTCCGGCGATGGCATCACCCTCGTGGATGCCTGGGCGGAATGGTGCGGTCCGTGCAAGCGCTTCGGCCCGGTCTTTGAGAAGGCATCCGAGGAGCACCCTGATGCCACCTTTGCCAAGTTGGATACCGAGGCAAACGAGGATCTGGCTGCGAAGCTGCAGATTAACTCCATCCCGACGTTGATGGTGTTCCGCGACGGCATCTTGGTGTTCCGCGAGTCGGGCGCATTGCCGCCGGCAGCCCTGGAAGATCTCATTAGCCAGGTCAAGGCTCTCGATATGGATGAGGTCCGCGCCCAGGTGGAGAGCCAGCAGGCCTAATAATTCCGGATGTTTCTGAAAAGGCGGTCGAGATGGACCGCTGCGCGCTTTCCTGTGAGTATCGCTACACTCGCAGGAAAGCGTCTTTACATATAAAGCACTAACGAGCGCTGCATTGATTACTGCTGCAGGAACCACTAAGGAGTGAGCGCAATGGCAAACCCATTCAGCAAAGGTTGGAAGTATGTGATGGCTTCTTTCGATCAGAAGATCGATGAGAACGCTGATCCCAAGGTCCAAATCCAGCAGGCCGTGGAAGGTGCAAAGGAACAGCACCGCCAGATTTCCGAGCACGCAGCGGAGATTATTGGCCGCAAAACCCAGCTGGAAATGCAGCTCAACCGCCTAGTGAAAACTCAGAAGGACTACCAGGATCAGACGCGCCGGGCCTTGGAGTTGGCGGACGCTTCCGAGGATCCGCAGAAGGCCGCCGAGTACAACCAGGCAGCGGAGGTTGTGGCGAGCCAGCTGGTTGCCGTAGAAAATGAGCTGGCGAATCTGAAGTCCCAGCACGAGGCTGCCGCGCAAGCGGCGGAGCAGGCAAAGGCCCAGCAACAGCAGTCGGAGGCCCGACTGAAGGAGCAGCTCGCGCAGGTGGACCAGTTGCTGTCCCAAGCCGATCAGGCGGCGATGCAGGAGAAGAACGCTGAGGCTCTGGACTCCATGAATGAGCTCAAGCCGGATGACTCGACGCCTACGATGGATTCGGTACGCGCCAAGATTGAGAAGCGCTACGCTGATGCGCTCGGCGCCCAGGAGCTGCACCAGGCAGCTGGTGGTAGCCGGATTCAGGAGATTTCGGCGGCGGGACACGATATGGCCGCTATGTCCCGCTTGGATGAGATCCGCGCTGAGATGGCCAAGAACAAGGAGCTGGAAGGCTCATCCTCCAAGACCACAGAGGAGCTCGAGGCCGGCGCCGAAGCCAAGGACGCTGAGGATAAGTAGTAGCCAGCGCGAAAAGGGGCCTTCTGGAGCAGGCCGCATTCTGCGGCCAGGGGATTTCACCACCCCGCGCTCCAGAAGGTCCCTTTATTAAGGTCCCTGTGCGCCTCGACGGTCTAGCTGCCCTGGCGGCGGATATTGATTAGCACGCCGCGGATGCCGGAGTGGAAGCCATCGCGCAGGTTGACGCGCTGGGTTTCGGTGAGCGTGTACTCGTGCAGCGTTTCGCAGGCGAACTGCAGCAGCGGACGGTCGATCTCCGGCGGCAGACCGCCGCCGGAAAGGAGATGGGCTTGGTCGCGCTGATCGGCGCTCGCGGCGTTGTCGAACCACCACGAGGCATATTGCTGCCCCACGTCAAAGGGGGACTGGAAGCCGGCGGAGCTCCACACTTCCTCGGGGAGGGGAACATACTTCGAGCGCAGCTTGCGGCGCGGCGCCATCATCGACGGCTTGGGCGCGGCCGGTTTGGGGGCAGGCTTCGGGGCTTCGGTGCCCGTTTCCTCTTCTGAGTCCGCGGGCTTCTGATCCGCGGCGCTGGGCTTTGTGGTTTGTTCGCCGCAGGGGGCGGGTTCCTCTTCGTCGGCGGGGGCGCTCGGTGCTGCCGACTCTGGGTGCGAGGCGGTGGCAGCCACGTCTTGCGCCGCGGCGGAAGGTGTTGCCGGCCCAGGTTTTGGCGCAGAGGGGAAGGCAGCTTGTGCCTCGGTAGGTTCGTCGCACTCTGGGGCGTCCTCGGTGGCGGAATCGCTAGCGTCTTCGCTTCCTTCTCCGGTGCTCTGGGGCTCGCGGATGGTCGGCGGCAGCGGGCCTTCAAGGACCTCAAGCTCCATCGCATCGGCGAAGTCCTCCCGCGGATCGAGGATCGTGGTGGAGTCGCAGGCATGGCGCAGAGCTGAAGACATGGAGTCCCATCCGAAGCCATAAAGGTGCACGCGCACACCATTGTTGACGGCCTCCTGGACCCCGGGAATCATGTCTGCGTCGCCGGAGACCAAGACGAAATCCGTGACTTGGCCCTTCATAGCGGAAACGATCATATCGGCGACGAGGCGGGTGTCCACGGCTTTCTGGGTTCGCCGTTCGCCCCATTCGATGAGCTGACCGGTGCGCAATTGGACGCCATCGCAGACCCGCAGTGCTCGCTGGTAACGGTGGGGGCCGGTATCGGGGATTCCGTCGTACCAGTATTGGCGGTGGATGGGGTTGCCTACTTGGTTCTCAATCATGGAACCGAGGGAGCTGACTACTTCGGGTAAATCAATCTCTAGCTGGGCGCGGGCCCCCGTCTCCCAAGAGTTATAAAAGCTGGCCAGTAGGTATGACGTGTCAACGAAGACAAGTGTTCGTTCAAGCATGGCTCCTAAATTCCGTTCTATCGTTTCTAACTAATTTTTCTATGATCACTTTCGTGAGGTCTCCAGCTTAAGGCTGGTGTTATCCAGTGTGCCCCATTAGTCACAAAACGTCGATAACCTTGGGGAAATTCCCAGGTAATAAACGTGTTTGCCGCAAGTCTTGCGGAGGTTGCAGGGCAGGTTATATGGTTAGTTACATGAGTAACCAACCAACTAGGGAGACTGCATGGATAACTCCGCGCAGCCACTCTTTCGTCAGATAGCGGTACTCATCGAGGACGCCATCATTGAGGGCACTCTCGCCGAGGGCGCCCAGGCACCGTCCACGAATGAGCTCGCCGCTTTCCACAGCATCAACCCCGCCACTGCCCGCAAGGGCCTGACCCTCCTCGTGGATCTCGGAATCCTCGAAAAACGCCGAGGTATCGGCATGTTCGTCACCTCTGGTGCCGCAGACCTTATCCGGGCGCGGCGTCGCCAAGACTTTGCGGCTGAATACGCCGCACCGCTCATCGACGAAGCCGTGCACCTGGGCTACACCCGCCAGCAACTCCATGACCTCATCGACCTTGTCGCAGAAAGTCGAGGACTCTACTCATGATTTCTACCCCGCACTTCACCTTCGACGACGGCCTCACGCACGGCCTCGTCGGCCCCAACGGCATTGGCAAGACCACCTTGCTGCGCAAGATTGCTGGCCAGCTCGGCGGCTCCGGCATCAAAGTCGACGGCGACAAGCCCTACGACAATGAAAAAGTCCTCAACAAGGTTGTCCTCATGGGCATAGATAACCCACTGCCTGAAGGTTGGAACGTGAAGAAGATCTTCACCGTGGCAAGCCTGCGCTGGCCCACGTGGAGCACAGCGCGCGCTGAGGAGCTGGTCGAGCGCTTCGAGCTTCCAATGAAGAATTACTCGGGCCTTTCCCGCGGGCAGAAGTCCGCAGCGAGCTTCATTGTTGCGGTGGCCTCGGGGGTGCCATACATGCTTCTCGACGAACCCTATCTCGGCCTCGACGCCGCCAAGCGGGAGGTATTCTACGACGTCTTGCGTGAAGAGCACGGCCGCACCATTCTCGTCTCCACCCATCACCTCAACGAGCTGTCTGGTTTGCTCGATACCGTGGCGCTGATGGGGGAGAACCCGCTGTCCGGTCCCATCGATGAGTTCATTGAGGGCGTCGTCCAGCTCACTGGCTCTGCCGAAACCCTCGATCGCGCGCTGGGGCGCCTGCAGCTCCCAGTGCTTGAGCGCGAAACCTCAGCCGTAGCAGACCGCGCGCTTGTCGACGCTCGCCCCAACCACACCGCCAACGTCTTCGACATGGCCCAAGAAATGGGGCTGCGTGCCACCGAGGTATCCCTTGAGCAGGCAGTTCTGGCATTAGGGGAGGCATGATGAAGCTCTATAGGCATATGGCGCTGAGCTGGAACAGCTTCTTCTACGCCTTGTGGATTGTCATCCTTCCGGTGCTGGGAATGGGCCGTGGGCAAGGGTGGGCCATTGGTTACTCACTCTTTATGGTCCTTATGGTTTACCTTTCGCAGCCTGACTTCACGCGCTATCTGACCTTTGGGTTGAGCACCCAGGTGTGGAATGGGCACCGGCGCATCAATGCTTCCCTGACGCTCTTTCTCATTCTGGTTAGCGCACCCTTCGCGTTTCCATGGTGGGTCCTCATCGCCCCGGTGCTCATGTGGGTGGTGTGCATGACGAAACGCTTTGAGCCATCACGACTGACCGCGAGCTCCCTCATCGTAGGCAGCGATGGTGATTCTTCGACGGGCTGGTTCTCGGCGTCCCCGGTCTCCCAGATTGTGTTGCGCCCTCAAGCCCGCGCGTGGATGTGGGCTGCATTCGGTATAGCCATCGCAACTGCGATAAACATCGTGGTGAGCAAGCTGTGGGATACCGGCGTGGGCATCGTAGGTGTCATTGTTACGTTGATTGTCCTGCCGCTAGTTGCTGATTCAATCCGCAGCTCACTCAAAGATGCAGTGGCCTTTGGGCTGCCGCGCGGTGCTTGGGCCAAGACCACTGTGCTGTGCACGGCAATCCCCGTGGTCCTATCGCTCGTGGCCGATCTGGTAGCGATGATGTGGACCGGCAATCCAGCCGGGTTCACCATCGTGTGTCTTGCTACAACGTCACTACTTTTAACTTTCGCCATTACCGACAAACTGACGTGGCTTTACACAACTGCGCTAGCGGGAGCAATCGCTGTACTGTTCATAGCGTGGCTTATCAATCCCAGCGTTGCGATGGGGTGGACGCTCACAGGGATGGCAATCATCTACGTCGTGTGGGTTGCCGCGTATCCCCGGATGGCAACAAAGACCAACGTGTTTAGCCCGGGCCTCATGGGCTGGTTTGGGGCACGCTGAGCGCCATCCAATGTCTGCGTTAAAAGGTTGTCTTTGTGCACTTCAAGAAGGGGTAAAAACCTTCATTGAAGTGCACATTTGTGTTTTTTCAAGGCCGTGTGTAACTTTATGTGAGTCAGCGCGACCGACAGCGCCCCACAGGAACTGAGGTTCTTGGAGAGAGGCGGTAGGAAAACAGGCCCTGACAACAAATATTTTCTTTACTCGCAGTACTGCGTACCGCCAAAGGCGTTCCGTATGGCTGTGTGGTGACGATGTTTGAGAACTCAATAGTGTGCCAATGTACTTTTTGTGTTGGTTGATTTTATTCATTGTGGCTGTGATACGCCGTATGCGTATCACGGTTGGTGTATGCCGGATGGCGCTTTTCTTTCAAGCGGCGTCATTGTAAATAACATAAGTTGTTTGGGCGTAAATGATTTAAAATCTTCTGACTTTGCCAGCCTCCTGTTTATCCCCGTCGGGTTGGGGGTTGGTTGGATTTTTTCTTTATGTAATTTTTGGATAGCCAGTTCAGGCGATGCTGCTTTTTGTGGTGTTGTTTGTTGTGGTTTGTCTTTTTGTCTAGGTTTGGGCTTTTCACGGCCTTTTTGTGGAGAG
>OFLL01000111.1_pt1 | contig 40102 bp, 59 predicted proteins | sample 1540861 | NCBI WGS metagenome assembly OFLL01 (sample SAMEA4413039, study PRJEB24355) | metagenome | biome: human; feature: gut; material: faeces | place: United Kingdom | collected 2010 | reverse complement strand
ACTAATAAACAAAACCATGTACCTAAAATATTACATTTATACAAATCGATAGACAACACGAACATACATTCGGTATAATTATATTACTAGGAGGCCGATATTATGAAAACTAATTATGTAGGAGTAGTTGAAAAGATTAGAATGTTAAGTATGTACCCAAAAATGCTAGTTCGATTCTCATTAGTAACACAGGACGAAACTATAAACTGTATCGTCTCTAAACACGAACTAGCAAATATGCTACTAATGCTACCCGAAAAATCTGAACTAGCTGTCTATGGTCATTTGAATAAACGAAACCAACTTGTCATTGAGAAAATGCTTGTAAGGAAATCTTTGATTAGTGCATAAAAAGATAAATTTAGTCATATTACTGTTCTTACCTATAGAATGGTATAATTAAACCAATATTAATCATATATTTTAAAGGAGGAGCAGATTTGTCAATCAATAGTTTACAACAAAAAGAAAAGTCTCTATTATCAGATATAACAAAACTTGAAGGAGACTATGCTCGAGAACAAAAGAAAATAGCTAATTCAGAGAAAAAGATAGCTGATAGTTCTAAAAAAATAAATAGTTCTAAGTCAATATCCACCATAAAATCTCAAACCAGAATCAAAGAATCAGAAACTAAAAAATCTTTAGCTTCCAAAGAAAAATCAGCTACTATTTCTTCTAAGTTAGCAAAAAAAAGAAAAGAATTAGGTGATATTCAAGTAAAGCTAAGTAAACAGCGTACTATAGAAAATACACATTTCCAAAAGAATCTAAAAAAAACTTATGACACTCAGATAATGAAGATAAAAGAAACCCAAACTGCAGCATTACAAAATGTACAATCTGAACTACCAAACGACCCTTCATTAGTTAATAAAACTTATGATCTTTTCATTTCATATGCATCTGATGATTCAGAATACGTAGATAAATTGACCCAAGCATTCACTAATGAAGGCTTTTCAATCTGGAGAGATAAAAGTGATATTACTTGGGGACAATCTATACGTCAATCCATTGATGTAGGCCTTTCAAATTCGAAGTTTGGCTTGGTAGTACTTTCCTCCAAATATATTGAAAAGTTCTGGACAAACTATGAATTGGACGGAATATTAAATAAAGAAAGTGCTACTGGTAGACAAATGATTCTCCCGCTTTGGCATAATATTACAAAAGATGAAATTGATAAGAAAAGTCCTTCTTTATCAAACCGACTAGCATTAGATACAAGAATAAACTCAACAAATGACATTATCAACGCTTTTAAATCTCTATTAGAGTAAGCCTAATTTATCTAACAAATCTATAATTCTGTAAAAATCATAAGATCCCTCACTGTTAATGCCCATATACGGCATCTCAATTAAACCTTTATCTTTAGCATTTGATAAAGCTTTTTCTGCCCAAGGTTGTTTTTTGCTGAGTACCACATTGACTAAAATATTTTGTTGAAATTCTAATTTTTTTATTTTATTCTCAAGCTCTATCAATTTTCTTTCTTGTTCCATCATTACACCCTCTCACTTTATAAACCTAAATAAAAGAAACCCGCACAATGTTTTATAGTTTCAACAGTGTTGGGGTTTCTTTTTTTATTTTTTAAGTGGACCATACAGGACTCGAACCTGTGACCTAACCGTTATGAGCGGTTGGCTCTAACCAACTGAGCTAATGGTCCTGAAAAGAGCCACCTTGGGGAAGGCGACTCAAGAGAATTTAAATAAGTGTATTCTTATTTTACACTACCTATAAATATTTTACTATATTTTATTTTACAACTGGAAACATAGCTTCTAAGCGATTATACCAAGGCGCATTTTTATTCCACTTATCTTGTCCGTAGAAAGGAATATCTTTGCCGTTGTTTCTCTTGTATAAGTCCTCAATGACTTTCATTTCATCTGGATGAGAGACACGTCTTGTGTTAACTCCGTTACAAAACATTACTGTCCAAGCATCTCCATTCCATTCTAGTTTACCTGTTTTTGAATTAATTGGTCTTTCGTATAAACATTGCATAGTCGTTTCTCCACCTTTTATATTATTTTGATTGTTATTATTTGAATCGCCATTACCTTCGTTTGGATTGCTCATATATTTTTTTATTTGGCTAATAAAATAGTCTTTTACGGCATTTGTTTCTTTTCCATGCAATTCCCAGGAACGGTGAGGACATGCCGTAGGAACAAATTCTTTGTGTAATCTTACAGTATCTCTGTTAGGGTACATTCCCCAAAACTTCATATCTTCAGCAACTTGTTTAAATGTCATTTGTTCATTAGCTAAAAAATCGGCATCGCTAGCACCCATTGATTGACATACTTCATAGCCAACATAGTTCAAATTCCCATCTGGATTCGCTGTGTGCCATGCTGCATTGAATGTATCTTCTACACGTGCAATTGTATTTCGATCAATATAATAATGAGCAAAGCCATTCGCAAGTTGTGTAGGAGACATTACAGCCAAGGCATTGACATATTGTGCAGCTGTAGCATAAATACTTCCGGCATCATTATGAATGACAACACCTTTTGGCGTTGCATTGGGACGTCTCCCGGCAATACCACCGCAAACAGATTGATTAATCACTTGCACCATCTTTAGGTTCACCACCTTTATCATTTTCATCTTTTAATTTACTTAAATGCTCCTTAACCCATGAAGGAAAAGGAACGCCTAACTGCCCTAAGTTTTCAATAATGGAAATGCCATACACTGCTATATAAAATAAGACAAATCCAGTAGCGATTGATTCTAGACCCATGATTTTCAAGTATGGATAAGCAACGCTTATTAAGCAGACCACTAATAAATGTTTTACTAATCCTAGCAATCCTTTTGTGCTATTTCCTTCCTTAATGAAAATACCTTTACATAATCCTGTTAAGATATCCCCTAACACAATCCAGACAAACACCTGAATAAAACCGTTAGAAATCATATTCTTGAATTCTAGTATCAACGCTTGATTATCAATAATCACCATATTTTCCACCTTCCAATAATAAAAACCGTTTAGCTTTTTGCTAAACGGTTATTTCATTTAAATAAATTTATAAAAATCATTATCACGTTAAGTATCTTAAAAATCCTCTAAGGTATAATACCGAATAAGAAGATTGATTAGAGTTACTTTGAAATGCAATAGTGTCACCAGCTTTTACATCAAATACATCTGTCAACCCAGCAGCGTGTAAACCTCCTGTACCTTGATTGCTCCTATTCATAACCGCATTATTCTTAGTAAGCTCAATATTACACCAACCTGCTGGAGCATTGGTTGTATAGCTAGTAACAACACTAATTATTCCATCTTTTAATACTTTAATTTTATTCGCTGATAACTCAAAAAATTCATTATTAGTGATGACCTTTTGAGAAATAGGAATGACCTTAATTCCTGTACCACTGACTGATACTGTATTAGGGGCAGAAAAGGCTATTACTTTTTCAGAAATAACAGTTTGCCCTGCGATTTTGGGAGGATTCATAAAATCTTTTGTTCCTGCTATTTCTTGATCTCCAGTTTGAGTCACCGCTTGCCCTTTAATAGCATCCGCAACATTTTTAGGGCTCATATATTTGGTCGTTGATGTTCCAGCAGATGCTTCGCTATCAGTAGCAAATCCATAATTTTTAACATTTCCCAATCCAACTTGACTTGCGGTAACTTTATGTGGATTGTCTTGACTTTCCGTATGCTCCTTTAGTTGTTCCTCTCTTACAAAGCCACTTTTTGCTAATACATCTTGTGCATTAATACTAATTTCTAATTGAATAGCTGAATAGTCAACATCCAGATTAGCAGTTGTCACTCCATTTGATGGATCTGTATAGCTAATTAGATAGATAAGACCCTCGCTAGTAATGAAATTTTTATCAGTTACTTGGACTGATAAATCTTTGTATTCGCCAGCATTTTCTTGAATTTGAGTGGTCCACGAGTCAGTTGACTCAATATAAGTTGAAACTTTAATTGTTTTGTTGTTAGGCGAAGTGGCTTTAACACGTTCACTAATAGTAAAAGCGACAAAGCTATCTTTTAATAAAACCACCGCTTCTTCTTGACTTAATCCTTCAAAATTTTGAGGAATTAATTTTTTGGCAGCTTCTAAAGCATTGAACACTCCTAACTGTTGTGGTATAACTCCGTTTTGCGTCGAACCACTACTTACTCCAGAATCGTCACGACTTACTAATTTGTTGTAATCAGATTGAGAAATCTCATTCCATGTATCTTTTGGTTTTTTTAGTACTTTAGCTGTTACATCGGTAAAATATTGATTTGCATTTGTTGCCGTATTACCCGCTGTTTTTCCAGTGAAATCCATAGGTATTTTTACGTTTGTTGTTCCAGAAAGTAACGATACACCTTCAGATTTTGTCATGCGGTCATTAAAGTCAACCTGTAAGCGAGTAGCTAATGTTGATTGTGTTACTCCTTGGGTATCTGTTCTAGCCTGTACGATTTCAGGATTACTGTCACCAGCTTCCCCAACAAGTTTTTCAAAGTCATTACGCAAAGCATCAAATTCTTGTTTATTGTTGTTTGCTGTAGATACCGCTTGATTTGAAGTATTAATAGCCGTTTGAGAATTAGTTAAAGCTTGGTTTGCTGTTTCATTCGCTTGATTCCCTGCTTGTTCTGCAATTTGTACGGCTTCTTTTCCGGCGTCGTCAGCAATTTTTTTGGCATCATTAATTCCTTCTGTCAACTGACTTTGATAATCATTTATTTTTTCAACAGCAGTATTAGATTGATCCAAAATTGCATTAATTTTTATTCGACCTTGATTCAGCGTGTCGGTTTCTTTAATTTGCTCGATAGCCATTTTCTCACTCCTATTCTGCATTAATGTATTCAATTGTAGCTTTTTGTAAAATACGATTTCCTATTTTGGTGAATGGCGAACTATTATCAATCAGTTCTGCAAAATAATCATCTAACGTTTTACCTGATTCATCATTAATTATAAATTCTTCTTGTTTGCTAATTAGTTTTACTGTTAATCTCATTTAAAATTGTCCTCCTAATTGTGATTGTATAAAAACACGACAAATAACTTGCGCTTCAATTCGTGCAAGTTTGTTAGGTATTATCTTGATTATATGATTACCTCTAGAGATTTTACCGCCACTAGTTTTCCTAAGATAATTAACAATGTTTAATCTTTGCTGGCTAGTATCATGAACTGGAATAGTGGTACCATCTACAACTATATCTACACTAGTTGCGCTACTTGGCGCCTCATAAATCCCCCATTCTAATGGATGGCTATGATCAGGTAAAGTAATTTGGTGTGTATGTGCCGGTATTCTTACTTGGTGGCTATGGCTAGGAACCGATATGCTGTGTGTATGGTTTGGTATAGAAATATTAAAATTGTGACTATGGTTAGGTGTATTCACTGTGTGGGAGTGTGCCGGTGTAGTCACATTATGAGTATGATTACCTGAGCTCGTCTTTGTGTACCAATCTGTTGATGCAGTCGACATTAGTCTAAATCTCATACCTGACCCCGCATCCATTTCTCGATAAAACGCACTTGATTCAGTGCTACCATTATTAGTTGCAACCAAGTGATTATGATCTCCACCAGCAGAACTTGTTTGAGAACTTTGTCCATTTACAGAACTAGATTGAATACTACCTCCTCCGCCACCTGTGGTAGATCCGCTAGAATAGCCTCCTCCAGCTGAACTTGAAACGACACTTCCACCACCAGCTGAACTCGTTTGTGTTGAAGCTCCACCAGCTGACGTACTTTTTACTGTAGCTCCTCCGCCTTTTACGGCTTTTGTATAACCACGATAGCGCTTAGTTTTAAAAGTCAGTTCCACAGTATTTACATGAAAAACATCATCATCTAAGAAGAATTCAATTTCTGCTGGGTATGCCTTTTCGCAGTTATCTTGATAACTGTAGTTCAAAATATTCGTTGCACCTTGCGAGTATGTCTCGTTTATTTCCTGTTTACGTTTCAAATCAGACATTGTTGTAGTAAAATCGTCAGATAAATTACCAAGCTCTAGCTGAATATCTTGTGGGGCGCCGAATACATCCTGTTTTGTCTCTTTTTTAATACGCAAATTTATACTTCCAAAGTCATCTGTGTTGATCATAATTACAGTTCCTTGTCTTAACTTATCAATGCTTAAAGGTTCATCTGTTAATTTTAATAAATCAGCCGCAGTCACATCCCAAGAAATTTTAGGTTGTGCCCATTTTTTTAACATGTTGATTGCATTGTCTTTTAAAGCTTGTGGAACTGTGAATCGTTGGTCTACCCAAACATATTCAACTAAACCATGTTCTTTTATAGACTTTGCATCTTCTACATAAGGAATATTTTTATTTACTGATCTAATATTTATCTGATTGACGCCTTCACCAGCACCTAAAGGATAAACTCGATTAACTAAATTGTTAGGATCTCTTTCAATCTCAAAGCCTTGCATGTTATATCCTTCTTGAATACGAGCAATAGGTTCTTTTGGTGGCTTCACTAAAGATAATTCGAATGGATAAACTTTGGTATTCCATTGCCACATATAGTCTTCATCAAATGCTTGAGGAATACTAAACAAGGCATCAGCGAGACCATTTTCATTTTCCCATGCATAACTAAAATACCGAGTGAATTCACATTTTTTTAAAACCCAGTGTTTTGTCCTTTGTTTATTCAAAAGATAGTTAATAACATCAACCGTTTTTCGATTCACTAGTTCATGATAACCAAAAAGAACTGTGTCTAGCAAAGTACACAGGGCTTCATTTGCCGTATACGTGATTGAATTGTTACTAGCATCTTTACGAACCGTTGAAGGCATAACACGGTATAATCCTATATATTCATTTTCATTATCTGTTAGTTCAACCCATAACATTTCTTGCAAAAATTCATTTTTAGGATCATCCAACGGCATTGAAAATTCTAGATTCCCTATTTGGTTTTCAATTTTCTCATATCCAACATTATAAGCGTTATCTAAAACTGCCGTGTATTCTCTTTTTAAATCCATTGCCATCAACATATTTTAGCAACACCTCCTATAAGAAACGATTTGGATATCGAATAGTTAGATTAAAAGTACTGTCTTTCGCTTGGATGTATAGTGGCTCATTTTGATAAATATAAAAATCGTTCATAGGACGAATCATTGGCTTCCCATTTTTCGTAATATTAAACTGTTCTGTATCAATCACTATTTCTGATTTATCAAAATCACCAATATCAATAGTATCGCTTCTAGTTTTTATCCACACGCCTCTACCAGTACCTTTTATAGTAATAATCGGTTTTACTTTTAACCCTTCGACAGTTGGATATATTTCAATCGGCTTCACTTCTTGACCATTATCTCCCATTAGATAGGAACGGTTTTGAAAAGTAATCATGTTAGAACCCCAATAAGCCCCACCTTCGATAACAATAGGTAAGTCAACAGCCCCTGATCCAGTATTACCCATAAGATAGTTAGCCTGAAACGTTATTTCTGTTGAACCCCACATAACACTAGTAGCATCGCTTCGAGTATATTTATATGGATTGTTCAACAAAATTGTAAATGTACCAACGACTCGATTCAATCCCTCAGGAACTGCATCAATGTCTGATTTACTACCCGACCAAAGCATTTCTGGTTCATCATTAAACCAAATCTGTACATCTTTTTCTGTGAACAAAGCAACGTTTAGTCTGTTAAAAGAATCCCTAAACGCTTCGTTAGAGCTAGCCTCAACTTTGAATTTAACCGTTAATTCTCTTTCCGGAATACGAGCATAAACATGTCGCATTCCATCACGAATTCCCAACTGGTAGCTTTGTATCTCAGTAGGAGCTAACTCTCTTCCAACAACAGATAATGTTCTATAACCTGGAACTAAATCTTCTAAAAAGGAACCATTAAAATTCATGGCTTCCGAAGGCAAAGAGGCTTTTGTTTGTTGTTCATTTACATCAATAAAGTTGTATAACATTTAGCGCCTCCTTCCTAAAGAAACATTCTTTTTATCTTGTTGATTCTGTAATTCTTTACTCATTGGTTTAGCAATAACCCTTGCAACCTCTGTACTATCTAAAATAACAGGTACCTCCACAGTAAATTTTGAAGATACATCTCCAGAAAACGCTAAACTTTGTGTTCCGCCACTAAATGACAGATTTGAATTTAAATTATCCAGCGCTGGCATGGCTACCTTTTTACTTAGTCGTTGCATAGATTTTTCTACAAAGTTTGAATATTTATCAATACCAACCGCTACTCCTGCTGGAATCATTTTACCTACTTCATCACGCATTACACGTGATGGAGAATGAATATCCATAGCACTTTTCATTGTACTTACAATTTGATCTGCCACACCTCTTGCTGCAGCTAAAGCGCTATTAGCATTAGCATTAATACCATTAGTCAATCCATCAATTGCATTTGCTCCGATAGAATTCATTTCTGATGGCAATTTATCCATTGCAGAAATTATTTTATCAACAATAGACTCAACAGCTCTTACTGGATTCATTGCGTTTTGTTCGATACCGTTTGATAATCCAGAATCAACATCTTCACCAATTGAGTGAAATACACGAGAAGGAGAGTGAGAATCTAAACCTTTTCTGGCACCAGAAACAACATCATCAATCATTTGATTAGATGTTTTTACAGGTAATTGTTTGTTAGCCTCTACCCCTTTTTCTAAACCTTGTGGAATAGATTTACCAATACCTGAAAAATCTGCCTTCTGTACTTCACCTTTCATATCTTCCCCAACTTTAGGAACAATTCCTTTTGTCATTTCCTCAACAGATCTACGGCCATTTTCAATACCTGCTTTAAAGTCATCAGTTACACTTAGACCAACGCTATTAAAGTCTGTATTCTTAATCTGAGTCATCAAAGTTTCTTTTTGAGTGGGGATTAAACTTGCTATTTCATCATTAACATTATTTTTACCTAACTGATAGCCTTCTTTCATCGCATTCATAGAAGTTTCACCGGTATTACGATAGACATCATTTAAGCGTTGTAATTGTTCATCCGAAGAATTAACTAATTCTGCTGCTTGAGCAGCACCTTCTGGCCCCATTTTTCTTAGTTGCTCTAAAAGACCTTCATCTACTCCTCGTTGTGCTAATGTAGCAATATTAGTGCTCCATTGGCTAACAGCTTCTTGATTTTTTTGTAAATTTTCAGCCATTTGGTCAACTGAAATGGCTTGTTTTTGTTGGATAACATCAAAGGCACTTCCTACTTTTTCTTCAAGCGATGAATATTCTGAACGCATTGCATCCATTGTTTCTTTCGTCTTACCACTTAAAGCATTGTATGAAACTGTTTGATTTAACACACCATTTTCCACAGCTTGGCTTGCACGCTGCATTGATTGTTCATGGGCATTAGCTGTATTTATAATTTCATTCGTTAATTCCTGTTGAACGCCCTTTAACACTTGCTCTTGCTCGCCCAACTTTTCAATATTTTCACGAGCTTCTTTTGTATTCCCACCAGATTCTTTTAACGTTTGGTTCCATTTTTCTCTAGCGGCATTGATTTCCATCAGCTTCGCTTCATTATCATTTCGTTCTTTTAACATTTGATTAATGTTTTCTTGAGCTTGAGAAGCTTCATCTAAAGCATTATAGGCATCAACTTGTTGTTGAATTGTTCCAGGCATTTCAGATAAAATATTTTTTTGATCGTCATAAACTAAGTTTAAACCTGTCATTTTACCGTTCAATTCCTCAACAATTTCCACCATACGTTTTTTCTCGCTATTGCTTAATTTTTCTTTAGCAGAGAGCATTTCCATTTCAGAAATCATAGATTGGAATTTTTCTTTAGTATTATCCAATTCAATAGCTTCATCTTTTCGTGATTGGGTATGTTCTTGATTCTTTTTAATCAAGTCATCTGTGGTTTTCATAAGGTTTTCTTGTTCTTTTTTAACTGCCTTAGTTGATTCAGTTTCCTTATTTAACCATTTCCACAAGTTTACCCCTACAGCTACTAGTCCTCCTATTGCAGCTGTTACCCAACCAATAGGGCCCATCAACAATTTCATAGCGGTACTAAAAACAGTTGTAGCTACTGTAGCTAAACTAATTGTTCCCGTCAAAACACCAACGATTGTATTTTGCGCCACTAAAAGACCAGTTTTTATTGCTATTGCTGCAGAATTGGCTTTATCGGCTGCTAAATTTAACATCCATGCTCTTCCGAGTGCTGTTGTAGATAACGTAGCCAGTTTTGATATTCCATTGTATAAACTTATTGCGGTTGTATAAGCTTTGATTGCCAATTCAGATTGTTTTATATAGCCTGTCACTTGCTGAATTACTTTCAACGCTGTGAAGGTAGCAGCAAAACTGGCAATTGTTGGTAGCAATGGCGTTAAGGCTGTACCTATTGACGTAATTGCTTTTCCGAATAGTTTCATCAATGGAATAGTTGATTGAATCGCTGCATCAATTGCCTTAAAAGTTATATTCACTACATTTTTTAAAGAGTCCAAATTTTCGGCAATATTTTTTCCTGTCACTGCTTTGGATAGTTCATCAAATGATTTAATAACTGTAGTTACACCTTTAACGGTGGCTGTTTTAATATTTGCCCATGAGGTCTTGATACCTTTTGAGTTTTTCTTGGCTAAATCCGCAAAACCACCTACGCCTTTGTCCAACTCAATCAAACGATTATTGAACTCATTAAATGTAATATCTCCTTCTTTTAAGGCATCATATAATTGGTTAACTGAGTTTACACCTTGTTCTTTGAAAGACTTAGCAACTTTATCCATCGCAATCGGCATTGTTTCTTGTAATGTTCGCCAAGACTGCATATCAACTTCACCCTTACCGAGCATTTGAATATATTGTTGCATACCACGAGTTGCATCAGCAGTTGAAGCTCCAGAAGCAAGAAAGGCATCATTTAATGCAATAGCTGTGTCAGTTCCTTTACTCAAGCTACCAGTTGAAATTGCTAACTGTTGCGTATTTGATACGATTTCATCTAACGATGTAGGAAGCCCATCAATCCCATCACTTAACTTAGTCATTGATCTATCTACATCTTCTGTTGAGTAACCTAGAGCCTTCATAACTACAGGATATTTATTCAACGTATCAAAACGGTTAATAGCTCCTTCAACAGAATCCTTAACCATATTTATGGCCGTAGATACTAATTTTACGGCACCCACACCTGCTCCAATACTAAGAATCGACTTGCCTAATTGATTCCCTTTAGTGGTGCTTTTATCCAATCCATCCCCTAGCTCACCAGATTGCTTGTTTACACCAGCCATTGAACGTTCAGCGCTACTCATCGTGCTACTAAACGTTCTATCAGTAGCAGTAAGTATTGCTTCGACTGAATATGATTCCATTATTTTCCTCCTTTCCTACTTATTTGCTTTTCTTAATAAATCAATTGCTCCTATATCAACTTTTTCATCAATTAATGATTTACCCAAAATAAGCTTCTCTCGTTCTTCATAATTGAAAAACTTATTGAATTCCTTATAATAAGGTTCAGATTTTTTACCTTTAGTCGCCTTAATTTGGTTATTTAGCCAAGATTGAAGATAGAGGTCTCTTTCATGGTCAAGTCTTTTTAACTGAAACGCCAATAGCCTAACTTCATATTCATACAAAGTCATTCGTTCAATTTCTGATAAATCAGTAATTTCTAGGTAACGAAAACAATTAATAAGAATATTTTCATAAGCTTCAGCTGAGGTTAGTTCCTCTCTTACTTGTTCTCCATCAGAGCTTTCTTGAAATTTCTGACCGTTAACTTTCCCGCATTGCTTTCTTCTAAGTTTTTCAACGTTTCATCAAATAACGCCTCAATATCATCAACAGTTTCAACAAACTCATCTACTTCATCCTTAGAAGGTCTACTTTTTTCCGTAATGGTAGCTGTGTAAAGTACATCAGATAGAACAACGATATTTCCACTTACTAGCTGCGGTAATAATGTTGTTAGTCCCATCCCAAGATTCACATCATTACGAACTACCCCATGCTGCTTATCCAATTCACGAATAAACTTGACTCCAAAAATACAGTTATATTTTTTTCCTTTAATTTCGATTTGCATGTCTTTTCCTCCATAAGAAAAGGACAGCCGCTAAGCTGCCCTCTAAATTTATATTTTAAGCTTGATTATTCAATGTTAAGGTGTGTTGAGCTGTTTTTTTACCATCCTCTGTTGTTCCTGTTGTGGTATAAACACCAGCCGGTACCGCTTCTGTCCAAGTAATATTTCCTGTTTCAGAGACAGCAAGACCTTCTGTTTCAGGCGTAATCTTATAGGTTACTTTTTTGTTGGTTGCATTTTCAGGCAAGACAGTTGCTGTGATTTGTCGGCTACCTGCAGTACCCGCATCTGCTGTTGATGTTTTAGGAGAAAACTCTAAGCCAGTTACAGCAATAGACAATGTTTTAAAAGCTGGAATATCTACTCGCTCTGATTCTTTCCCATTAACAACACGAGTTACTTGGTACTCACCAACTGGCACAGAGGTGTTAGGTTCCATTCCTGTTATAGTTAAAGGTGATGTGCCGGAAACAACTTCGGTTTGGCCTTTATAAATTTTAAAAGTATCCACCATATTTATTTTCCTTTCTTAGCTTAATTCAATAGAAGCCCCATCGACTGTAGGAGTTACACTTCCCACAGAAGGGCTATCTACTTTCCCGGATCAGCTGTTTCAATAGTCGTATCTTTGAAGACATATTGAACTACTTCTTCTTGATCAGCAGTTAATGTTGCAAATCCTTTTGCACCTTTACCATTGATACCAAATTCTAATGAAACTTCTACGGTGTCTTCAGCATTAGGCGATTTACCAAATGATGTTACATATCCTTGGTAATAGGTTGCCTTGTATTTGTCAGCATTATCTCCTGTGCCTTTTTCTGCTTTGTTGATTTCCCAGATTTCAATAATATCGTCATTGTCTAAAGCTTCTTCTAGCTGGTCAACATATGGATCACCGACTGATAAAATAGATGTTGCCGAAAAATCAATTTCTAATGACCCTGGGATGCGAATCGGACCATCTTTAGTGGCCACGGAGTCACTATCTTTTGTTTTTGTATTTTCATGTTCTGTCTGGAAAGCTAATTTCCATGCTGCTTCCTCTTTTGATTTTTTTAACAAACGGAAAAGTAAAATAATATCAATACCTTTAGCCGCTACTTTTGCTTCATTAGCCATTTATATTCCTTCTCTCTATAGTATTTTGAATTCTAAAGATATCATTGCCCGCTTCAATGGTGTGTTAGTCGAAATGTCATCTACTAACCGAATACCGCTTGATTGGATATTGAGCGACCAATAATAACCTTCCGTTTCAGAAATAGATAGAGCCTCAGCAAAAATTGCTGAAGCCATATCCGATATTTGTTTACGTTTTTTTGCCAATCCCCATACAGATAGATTCAATATAACCGAACCTTTAATATCAGTCTTGTTGGCTTGGTGCAGTGTTTGAGTATCTTCTAATTCGACAAATGGATAACCTACATCATTCATAGGTTTATAATCATAGGTTTCATAATCCAGTGATTGACACTTCTTATACACTTCATCGAAGATTGATTGATCTCTTGTTTTAATCATTTCATCAACCTTTCCAAATCCGTTCTAAATTTCACTTTTTGTTGTTTCATCGGTGGTAAAAAGAAATCACGTTTCACCATGAATCTTGTTCCGTGTATCAAGTATGGTGCGTATTCTGTTCCTGGTCCTGTATGCCCAGAAAAACCATTGTTCGAAAGCCTCATAACGATACTTCTTTTTGTTGCCCCAGTAGGTTTAACAAACTTTTTACCTTCCCAGTGTCCAGTTAACACTTTTCCGGCTTCAGCTTGCATATTAGCGGTTAATTCTGCTGTGTTATTTCTAACAACTTTTTTCACATCATCAAGTTGGGCATTTCTCTTTAGTTTTTTAGAAATTCCAGCTAATCCATTAATCCTTACTTGATTTCTTGCCATCAATAATCACTTCCTGAACAATCAAGCTATTTCTTAATGCAGGCACTCTACTTGTAATAACTTCCCAAGTTTTACCCTCAAACTCAATGTAATTAAATTCTGGAATAACAAAAAGGGGCTGTGTCCTAATGACCTTAGCCCCTTCTTTAATGCTTCCGAAAATAGTAATAGAACGATCTGTACCAATATCAGTTACATTGACATCAGCAGTTTTTCTAAACGGTTCTTCTTCAATCCATTCACCTGAATTTGGATCATAATGCGATTCTGAAGATTGTTTTACAAAGGTAATTTCATCTAAATATCTCATGAAAATGTAAACCTCCCACGTTTAGGCTTATAAAGTTCTTCTATTTCCTTATTCTTATACTCTTCAATCTCATCTTGATATTCAGAAAAATCAGAGTCTGGAAATGCCATAGATAAACCTTCTTGAGAATAAGATTGCATTCCTTCTTGGCCAATACGATTAAATCGTTTTAAAGTGACTTCATATACAACTGAATCAAAACTTTTTGGTAACTCAGTGACATTCAACATATTTTGAAGCCGATCTTTTGTACGTCTTTCAATGATTTCTAATTTTTCATCAAGACTACCATTTAATAATTTTTTTACATCATTTGCTATCTCTGACATCTAAACACCACCTAAGTTAGTTCGATTGTCGCCCCATTTGTTGTCGGTGTTACTTTTCCGACAACAGGGCTAGTTACTCCCCCGCAGCTTTTGGTTGAATCTTAGCAAATGCTTCATCTTTGATGACCATGAAACCAATATCCATTGTAGCTCGTAAAGCAACCAATTCTTGTTCGTACAAGTTGACAGGCGTACCGTCTTCATTCGTTAAAGTAGATAATTGAGCTTCTTCTGAAATTTTGAAATTAATGTTAAATGGGATACCATAGCGCAAGTAATCAAAATCACCAGTATAAAGGTTTCCCTTATCCATAGATTTTAGATCTGCTACAGGTAGTCCATCAATAGTATTGCTGACACGATCATAAATAAATTGAGTTGTGTCACCAATTTTTTTACTTGCTTCACGTAACACTGTACGATTCTTACGATTAGAAATGAAAGCATTCGGATCGTATTCACCTTCTCCAAGCAAATCCTCTAATGCTAAAATGTTGTCATATGTCAAGTCGCCCTCAATTACATTACTAGCTGCAATGACAGATTTTTCAATAGATTGAGAGAATGGATTTTCTTTATCAAGGATAGTAGCCGCATCGATTTTCTTATAAAATGCTTCTGCGATTTTTGGTTGCATTTGAGTAAAGAAATCAGACATCTTATAAGTTAAATATTCCCGAGAAACTGGGATAATAACACCAATTTTTTTCGCAGTCATCGTTACGTTTAACCATTTAGGTTTAGACGTTTTAATCTTTTCGCCTTCACCAACCCAGTACGCCCCAGGACCTTCTGCAAAGTATTCGAATTTCTTTTCTTTGCCGTCCATTTCTTCATATTTAGCCAACTGCATTAACTTAGAATTTTCCATCACATCTTTTAAAATTAAAGTGTTGTACTTATCTGGAATTGTTCCATCTTTTTTCTCTAATACAGTGACGTTGTCTGGATTCCATGTTTGAGCAAACATTTGAATATCCATTTTCATTAATTGTTTTTTCTTCATTTATATTTCCTCCTATTTTACAATTCGTTTACTTGCTGCAAGAGCTGCAACTGATTCGGTTTCTTTTTTATCAGTTGAAAATTGTCCGCCCTCACCTGGTGTTTTTTGGCGAGCATTTTCTTTCTTAATAATTGATACATAGTTCGTAACAATAGCGACAGCTTTTTTTGTGGCTTCCGCATCATCTGAAACAATCAATCCTAGCAAATCATCGTCATGCGGCAAACTAGCCTCTGAAAGCATTTTAGAAGCTTCTTTTGACATGGAAACTAATGCTTGACTACGTTCCAATTCCGCAATTTTTGCTTCTAGCTGTTTCTTTTCATGTTCAGATTTTTCCTGAGCATTCATTTTTGCCAGTTTTTCTGCTTCTGCTTGTTTTTCTTGTTGCTCTTTTTCCCAAGCTTCTTTTGTTTTTGATACTTCAGCAGCAATCATTTTTGCTACTTCATCACGAGAAAACGTTTTTCCATTGCCTTTATCCTTACTATCATCTTCTGGTGGCGTTTGTTCTTGACCTCCGGCCGGTTGGTCCGTATCTCCAGTGCCAGTATCTGGATTATCAGCAAAGAATTGTAAATGCATTGGCAATAATAGTTTTTTTGTTTTCATGATTATCCTCCACGGTTACGCCGCTACCCGATATATTTGATAAGTTACGCCTATCAATCGAAACAGCTTTCTCTTTAGTGCCTGTAAGCAGTAAGAAGGCAATATAAAAAGCCTAACGTTTGTTAGACTTTAATTGCCTTATTTTCCCATTTTTTGTATGCATCAAAATAAATCTCTTGCTTGTCGCCGTTTAATGTTAATTCATAATACATACCATCAAGTAAAGTAGTGCTTAATAGAGCTTTGTTATTCTGCAATGTTTTACAACTCCAAACTACAAAAACATCTTTTTTGGTAATTTCTTTTTGATCTGATTTATCCAAGTGTGTGTTTGCATAATTTGAAACAATTTCTTTACATTTATCAATAAATTCTTGTGAATCCATCATTTTACCCTCTTTTCTTAAATATTCTTCATAATCAGCATCTAAATAGTCATAAGGATCGTCATTCATAGAATCACACCTTTCTGTCATAATTTTAAAGTGATTCTTCGACTTCTTTTCTTAATTCAGAAATTAATCTGTTTAGCTTTTCTGTCAATTTACCTTTCTTTTTTGTACCAAATTTTGTTTTTCTTTGTTCATACATTAATAACTTGATTTCGGTATTCATATACATAATTGTCGCTTTATATCCACAATTTGCACATTCAGCATAATGGTGTTCGACATCCTTCGTGATATTTTCAGATTTTCTAATTAAAGGAGTGTGTTTATGACATTGATTGCATTTATATAGATTATCCATTTACAAACCTCTTTCTTTCAGCGACTTCTCATAATCCTCACTAATTTTAGGGACAGTAGAGCACTTACAATGAGGATGCATATAAGGAGCATTAATACCTTTTTTCATCTTTAATACTCTATAAGGGCTTCCCTTAGCCACTTTTTTACATATTTCACAGGCAAACGGTTCTGCAATGTAATCATATTCTTCGATATCTGCATCCAAGTAACTTTGCTTTTGAATATCTGTTTGAATACCAGATATTTCTGTCATCATTAACCTATTTAGCTTGTATCTTATATTTAATTGGTTAGGCTTTAAAAATTTAGCCATCTCTTTTGCTACTGCTCTTGGATTTTTCCCTTGAGTGATTGCCTGAGTGATTGTTTTTTCTAAATCAGCTTTCATTTCAACAAAATTTTGCCAAATGTTATCACTAAACGAAGGGAAGTCACTTGATTTGAATGATGCATTAACAATTTTTCTAACCTTAGACGAATAATTTTCTTTAACGGTTTCGCCTAATATTCCCGCCTGTCTTAAATACTCATCTTTTGCTGCTTCAGATAACTGAGAATATCCCCACTTGTCAAGCTCATCAAACAACGTGATTAGTTCTAAGCCAATCTGAGACTTTAATAGCTCTAATCTAGACACTCGCATTACTAAGTTATAGATTTTCAATTCTTTATTGGCCTGTGGACTAAAGTCTTTATTTTTTACATATTCCTTCGCTTTTCTTTCGAAGCGTTTTACGTCCATCTTATTAGCCATTTTTCTTGCTTCGCTAATCGTAATCTTTTGACCATTGGAAAATCTATCCCAGTTAGCTTCAATTTCGGTTTGAATCGCATCAATAGCATTTTGAAGCTGTTGAACAATTTCTTTTTCTCTATTGAGATCTAGCTTCATCTGTTCTTTGATCCAAGATTCTTCACGATTTTTCAAGTAGGACATTCAATCATTCCTCCTCGGTTTCCTTTTCCGATTGTTTAGCTAAAAATTTTGCCTGATTTACTTTCGTTTTGGCTACTTCTTCATCAGTAATATCTAATGGTTTATTTTCATTTTTTACACGTTCTAATTCAGCTTGAACATCATCAACAAACGAAGCTAGACCTAAAATTGTTTCTTGGCTTAACTCAGCTCCAGAGTCAATCAATGTTTTTAATTCTTCTAGAATTGCTTTCGGAAGATTAGGAGTAAAGATAATTCGCAATCCTTTTAAATCGGAGTTATCAATCTCAGAAACACTTGATTTCAGATTAAATAAAAGACGATAGCGCCGCACAAGACTTTTTTTAAATAGTCTTTGCTTTACTGACGTCATTTGATTGAAACCAAACATTTTATACTTCATTGCTTCTCCTGATTGAACACCAGAAAAATTTGTATCTGTCAAATCTGGAATCATAGATATTTCATGTATTCCTTTCCTCACTCGTTCTTTGTATGCTTCAACGCCGTTTACATCGTATTGTTTATAGATGTAGTTAGCATTCACTGAGGTTTTGTTACCGTTGATATCTGTGCCAGATTCAAGCAAAAGCATGTTCGCTTCTTTTTGCTTAATAGCATCTTCGGTTGATAGACCCGCTGCTTCGATGTCTCCACTAATCACTAACAGCGCATCGTTTAAATCCGTCATGTAATTAGCAGTGTCAGACTGTCCAGCATCATACAAATCGATTTGAGATAAAATATCTTCATACAATCCCATTCTAAAACGATTAGGAGAGAACTCAGTTATCTGAACTTCTTTATAATCATGAGAATCCTCTTTTGGATCACTTAGTTTAATCGTAGCAAGAGTCGTTTCAGCGTAAGTAATGATTTTGTCTTTTGTGTAAATTATCGGTTGAATATACTGTTTGTCTGCATCTATAGTAAATTTAGTTTTAGGATAACGAACAGCAAGTATTGGTCTACGCTTGACCGTTGTATCATAAACAACAAACGTTTCAAAAACATTGCATAGATCAACATAATCAACGTCATCTTCATCTCGATATATGATTTCATAAGCTCGACCGTATTTATCCATATCTAACCACAATTCTCCATTCAATCCATCAATGTCATTATCTTGATTGAAATTATCAATGGCCTCTTGGCTAGCTTTATTATTAATTTGGACTTTTAATGGATTGCCTGTATTGTATCCAACATCAAACGTTGCAAGAACTTTTCCAAAATTATGAGCAGCTCTATGGTCTGCTTTTTCTTTTTCCTTACGGCGACGATTTTTGATGATGTTTGTATTCTTCGCTTTATAATAATCATCCAAAACCTGTAGACGTGGAACCTGGTGTTCATTATGGTGCGCAATCATTTTCGCTAAAACATCAGCATTCTCCAACAATTCATCCGCAGAGCTATATCTATAATGAATATTGGATTCTACGCCAAAGCTAACAAAATTTTCATTCACATCACTTGAATAGCTGATGTCCGATCCATGTTCAAATTCATTAACTTTTAGGACTTCTTCATTTTCCATTGCTTCTCCTCCTTTATAATCCTAATTCTTTGATACGCTTAATTTTTTTCTTTGTATCAGATTTCTTGTATGCGTATCCTATTTTTTCTCTTATTGGTAAAAACCCATACTGACTAGCGTTTATAGTATGGTCGTTCTTGTCTTCTGGCTGATCTCCATCATAAGCGTATGTGTTTAACTCATGTATATGGACATTACAAGTGTCTACGACTAAGTATATAGGGGCTTTTCCATCTGAATTAATCCAACCTAACATTAAATTAATACGATCAATAATCTTCATACGCTTATCAGAACCAACAATTGTATATGCATTAGGTTTAAGTCGTTTCAACTTATTTAGTTCTGTAATAGTAGCTTGATCGGCATTATCAACATAGACCTTTCGAGAAAAGCCCCACTTTTTTCTACACCTATCAAGAAATTGAATAAGATTTGCTGCTACATCACTTGGGGAAAAAGGTATATTTTCGTCTTTATTATTTTTAACTTCTTCTTCGAGTATCACTAATTCTCCAACATCTGTGATTCCTTGAAATATAAACGAAATTGTATCATTCGATTGCGCTGAATAAGATGTATCTACGCCACAAGAAAAATGAACATAGTTCTTACTCATCGCTTTCTGTTCTGTAATCACGTTATTTTTGTATTCGAAATTAGAGAACACAAGGCCTTCCGCTCGACCTCTAATACCTAGAATTTTATTTTTATATAATTTAGTTCCTGTCGGTACAGCAGATATTATTTTCTGTTTCTTTTTTTCAGTTAATCCATCATTATGAGAAAAACCAAAAAACCAGTGAACCCATCCTGCTTTGGGAGACTGGTTCAACTGATCATTAATCTCTCTAGGTGCATCATTTTCATACTCAGGTAATGGCCTAGAATGGTTTATGTACTCATGATAAATTGGTAATTCAGGATCATCTGGATTTAGAGTAGCCATTACATAATCGGCACGCATAAAAATTTCTCGTACATATTCCATGTCTGCGATATTTATTTCATCAATGTACAAACAACCATATTGGCCACCAAGAACCTTTTTCCAACGAGCTTTATTGTCATAACCAAGAACATAGATTATTTTTTCACCGTTAGATGTTTTATATTTTAAATGTGGTAAACTATGATCTTTATTCCCTTTGGAATGGTAGGTTACCAGATCTCCAAATATATCTATAATTCCCAATTCGGATTGTATAATATTTTTTTCGATTGTACCTAAATCTAAACCGCTAATGATGTGCAGTTTCCTATCTGATTCAGCAACTTTAAAAAGAAATTTTACAGCACCTACAGTGGTCTTCCCGGCTGCTGTGGTCCCCTCGAGAAATTCAACATCTGTGTCATATTTAAGAAATCTTCTATACTTAGGTGACAAAACCAACTCAGTCATCTTCATCACCTAATTGCTGTAAGATACTATCAAGTTTATCTGTCCTTACAGTCGCTGAAATCTCCTGTTTATCAGTGAACAGCGCATGACGTTTGCCCAGTAATTCAGCAGCCTTTAGCCTTTCTTTGGCTCCAACATCAATATCAGTTAATCCTTGAGCCCCTTCGCCAAGACCGATTAAGGTTTGCTCTTTTTGAGATCCACGCATTACAGAAGTGAGATATTGCAAAACTTCAGTTCCCGAGGCAATAGATAATTCTATCGCTCTTTCATCATAAGCCTTTTTCAGTTCTTCAATAACAGGAGGGATGTGTTCATACTTTTTCATTCCTGTTAATAAGTTAGAAGCAATAGTTCCTGCCGTTTTAGCGCTATACCCTGCTTTTTTTGCAGCCTCTGTTCCATTGATAAAACCATTTGAAACATATGCTAACACGAATTCTTTTTGCTTATTTCGAGTGGATGGCCACTCACTCATAAGATCTGATGCTAAACCAGCTATTTCATTAATCAACTGGCTTTGCTTTGATTCAGCCATGATATTCACCTTCTTTCAATGCAAAAAGACACCTCGAAAGAGATGTCTTTATTTTTACGTATTTATTTCACGCTACCATAGTAACATCTTGAATAGGGCATGTTCAAGACAACTTTAAGACATTTGCTAAATCATCCAAGCTATCGATTCCATACAAGAATATAGATAACTCATCCGTCGCTTTCTTGATATCTCGATCAACCGTTCGAAAATCGATAGCATAATAAGAGGCCATCTCTGATTTAGATTTTCTGAAATTACCATCTTCTATATAAACTGATTTTATAATATCGAATCTTCTCTCCGCTGCATCGCCATTACTTCTGCAATAATTATTGTAGGACGAAAACATTAAATCAAAATAATCAAGCATTTCTTTTGTCCGAGCTTTATATTTCATTAATGTATCTAAGTTTAAAGCTTCTGAATCAAATACGCTTATTTCGTAATCTTGAATAGTCGGAACAATGCTATCGCAATGTTTTTTTAACATACGATAATTTTTCAATAGTAAATTTGTATTTCTTAATTTCCAGTCTCTTTTTTCTCTTTTTGTTTCTTTCTTTTTCTTTTCTTGAATTTCAAGAACTTTAGCTGTGATAATCTCAATTTGATGCTTGCTTAGTCCTTCAGCCATTGGCATTACCTCCCACAACCTGTTTATAACTATCTTCTTGAATTTTGATCAATACCGTTAAGAATGCTAATACAACTGGATGATTGTTATAGCGATTTCCTAATTCTCCGATTGACTGTATTAACCAATCCCAGTATTTATCTGAAGTGATTGGATATTTTTTAGATATATGGTTAGAATCAGCCATCCATTGTTGAATATCTATAAATACATTGGACCAATTCATTCAATCGCCTCCACTTTGATGTAAATCCCTGGAACATCAGCCCAAAACTTTTCAGTGATTAAACTGACAACATAGCTGTCATCTTTCCAAAAATTCAGTTTTGTCATACAGTCTTGCAACAGCTTATTACTATTATCTAAGTCGGGTTTTGTATATTTGTACTCACCATTACTATGATTGCCCACAACTGGGAAACACCACTTCACCATCATGCGAACAGGCACCTCGAATTTTTCATTCGGTACATGTTTCGATAAGTGGGCCATCAACTTAGCACGTGCCTTTTTCAAATCGTCTGGCTCATAAAATACTGGCTTGTTTTTCACCACATGGACTTTCTTCTGCTGATGGGTAGTTTCTGGCGGAATTATATTTAGAAAAAATTCAATCATAATATCATCCTATTCTGCAATTTGATATACTCCTAGAAATCAAGGTAACATTTGCTGATGGTTCTACTGAAGTATTCCACGAAGACCAAACATTTACTTCAATTGTAAAATTAAAAGATAAAGATAATGATGTTTTTTATCCATCTTTATCAGCTAATTACTCATTGTGGAGACACCATCACAACCATTTGACTCCTAGCTTTGTTGAGTTATTGGCTAACTCTGAGTATTTTTATGATATTGAGAAACCTGATATCATATATTCTTCAAACTCTATTGTTAAATTTGAACTTTTATAATCTATCTGACACAGTTAGTTTAGCAACTAATTGTGTCAATTTCTTTTTCAAACAATTCTATGCTTCTTAATACAACTTCAATATAAATCGCATCATTATTTTCCCACTTTGCACCTTTTAATCTTTTATTGAGTTCAGCTTTAACTTCCCCAAAGTTATCACATTCATTTTTTATATCATTCAACATGCTTTTCGCAGCTTCATCTACCTGCTTGTGTATAATTTCAAGCTTTTCATTCTTAACCATAATAATCCTCGTTTCTTGTTATTTTATTTTGGTATAGTCCAATATTTTCATTCTTTCAAATTCTATTTTTGTCACGCTCCACCCTTTTATCAATAGCTATCCCTGGAAGGGAGCTATTGATAAGGGTAGCGGACAGCGGTATAACAATGTTTTTTTGACTGTAAATAGCTTTAAATAGCTAAATAGGTATTTAACGGATACTACGTTTTGTAAATAGCTTTAAATAGCTAAATAGGTATTTACGCTAGTCAGAGTTTATTTTACTTAAAAAACCACCCTCTATTTTAAATCCACTATGTTTTTTTACTCTGTTGTATACCGATTGTTTGGTAATATCTAAATATTCAATCATATCACTAACTTCTACTGGTCCACCATCCATAGATAATGCACTGAACGCTGTTTCTAGTTCTTGCTTAGATTTTTCACTTCTCGATTGATTAGACTTGCTGACGCCTTTTTTCCAGTTTTCTTTAGGATTGTCTTCTAGCGAAATATCTTTCAATGAATCATCGAGGACATGGATAGGATATTTGAACCATGCATTGATAGGATCAAACTTAGGGAATTCCCTAAGCGTGCCATCAATTCTCCAAGCCGTGCATTGTCGAGCTGCACGAACTGCCTTTTGTCTTTCTAATTCAACTTCCTGTAAAATAGCTTGAGATTTAATTGCACTCATTAAGTGCATTCCCATTTGTTTTGGACTAAACACATCATCTTGGCTAATGGCGTTATACGATGGATTATATTTTCTTATTGCTTGTTCGTAAGTCTGACAAATTGCTTCATTCTCTAAAGCCATATACCTATCTTCTGTAATAGGCAACTCGATTAGATCTAAAATCGCATCGGGATCCCTGGCAAATACTCCGCTACCACTTGAACGATCAATTGAATTTTTACCTCCTTGCGATCCTTTTGAATGATGATGGCAATAGATTACTGCACAATCTAATTCCGTAGCTATTTTATCGAACTGGTTGGTAAACTTAGCCATTTCATGGGCGCTATTTTCATCACCAGTCAGAACTTTATAGATTGGATCAATAATCACAGCCATGTAATTAGATTTCTGTGCACGTCTAATCAACTTAGGCGCCAATTTATCCATTGGACTTGTCTTTCCACGTAAATTCCATATATCAATATTTGATACATTGGAGTGGCCCTGACCTAATTTTTCATAGATATCAACAAAACGAACTTTTGCGGACCGTTCATCTAACTCAAGATTTACATATAATACCTTTCCCTTTTCGCAATCAAAACCGAACCATTGGCGACCCTCAGCAATTGCAATAGCTAATTGTATCAACGAAAAAGATTTTCCGGCTTTTGATGGACCAGCTATAAGCATCTTATGGCCTTGTCTTAGCATGCCTTTAATTAGTTCTGGTGCTAATTCAATCGGTTTTGCGAACAAATCTTCTAGGCTTTCTGGATCAGGCAAATCGTCATTAACGCTTTCAATCCATTCTTTCCACTCGTCCCAAGTAGATTTTCCTAAATTGGTATCGATGATAAATTGTTTTTTGTCTCCACGCAGTACCCCAGGCATTCGGCTTAAACGAGAAGGATTTCTATTTTGATTATCATTCGTTAACCCATTCTTTTTGCAGACATCATATAAGTAATCAACACGCTTTCTATATTCAGCGTAGTTATCTGCATCTACTCGAACGATAGCATGTATTGATTTCTTTCCGCTATACAGCATGGCAGCAATAGGAAGCTCTAGTTCTCGCATGATAGCATTTTGTTGTTCAAGCCCCATATTGTCAGACTCTACTAATGCATATCTAAATTCTGTTACATTGTCATTTTTTACGCCTTTTCCATCCATAGGATTAAAACGAATCCAAGCCCCAGCTTCTTCATTATAGTCCCCTAGTACTGCTCCAATGTCATCCCCGCAATGGGTCAATTCTTCGATTAACTGACCGGCAGTTCTGTCATATGCACCTTTGTTAGAAGGCTTCCACTTTCCATCTTCGTCTTGCCACGACTGGACATTGTAAGCCACTGTTTCAGACGGTTCAAACAATGTTTCTAAATAGCGAATAATTTCTTTCGCTGGCTCCCACTTCTTAGGTTCCTGAATTTCTTTTCCTTCAATCCAATTTCGGTCAATGATAACCAGGTCATCTTTTTGTAAAGTATCATTCCAATCCAGCTCATGGCCACCATCTCCTGATTTGAATGGCGAAGTCCATCCGTTTTCTTTGGCCAACTGTGTAATTGTAGCACCAGTAATTGGTGAAGAGGTTCCTTGAAAAGACTCCCACTTTTTAAAACATTCACCTGAATGATATCGGCTATCTGATTGGCTCCATTGATCCCAATCGACAGCTGTGTATCCTTCCTGTTTTAGTGCCATTCCAACATTGACCCACTCCTGGTAACCAAGAGAAGCTGGGTCAATGTATTCTAGTAATTCAATTAAATCTAACTTGTTTTCCATTTGTGTCTTCAGCTCTCTTTTTTAATTTTGTTGTTTAATTCGACCGTTATCGGTCTACCGTATTTTAAAATTTTCCATTCGCCATTGTAGTGTTTGTTATAAAAATCTGCATTACGTTTAGCATCTGATAATGTGTAAAAGGTTCTTCTCAGGTACTCAACATAAACGCCGTCTACTTGACGGCCCAGTATATATAATTCTGGATAACTTAGCATTGTTGTTCTCCTTTAAACATTCTGTTAAGCTGATACATCCCTCTATTAGTTTGGCGATAGACTAATATCACTAATTTTCTATCAATACATTTCAAGTCAACGTACTCAAAAACATCATCTGGGTTGTTCTTGTTTAAATCTTCAAAAAATCCAGTAATGTGAACATCATAAGGTTGGGTATTGAATTCTTTAAATTTGATCATTTATTCATCCTCCAATGCCCATCCCATTAATTTAACTATTTCAAATACTGCATTTCGTCTTACACCAGTTGAAACACCTAGATAATTAAATTTTAAAACATCCCAGTCTATATCAGTTGTAACTGTTTCAACATGCCTAACATCTTCAAACTTCATTGTTTCACCAGTTGGTAGCCATATAATCAAACTTTTTGATTTTTCCATTTATTCGTCCTCTACTTCCGAAATATAATAAAACATGTGGTGACTTCCGTAATCAATAGTCGCACGATTTCCAGTGTTCCAGTGCCGAATGTAACGTGGAGTAAATTCATTTTTGTCCCACCAATCATAAATTGATTGTAAGGCGTCTTGCAATGTCTCGAACGTTCCATGTATATTTATTTCGTTTGTTAATTTGTTTTCCCAGCTAACCTGGTATTTCATCTATTCATCCCCCACTTTCACAGCAAACTGCCAATAGCGCTCGTCAACTGATTTGATTTCTTGTTCAGTTAGCGGTGTTCTTGCTCCACTATTCTGAGACGATAACCAGAACGCTTTGTTTACAACTTTATCTACACCTAAATACTGTTTTGTTGTCGTGTCAAAAACATAATACAATTGCTCTTTCTCGACTTCGTAGCCGTTGACCCAAGCAAGAGCAAACGTTTCTTGATTATTATCGATCCATCGAGTAGCATCGATATATTCTGCACCATAAAGATCCCACGGATTGAACGAATCAATTAGACTATCTCCTTTCTTTTTGGCATACTCAATCCATTCCGCAACAAACTTCGGCACCACGACTTTTTTCGGTTCGTCTAGTTGTTTTAAATCGTCTAGGATTTCTTTTCGTGCAACGCCATAACCTGCAATATACATTTCATTTAAAGATGGATTAACTGGAAAGGCACTTATTTCATATGACGGAACACCTTCCTTACTTTCCCATTTCTCAATCAATTCTTTCTTAGCCATTTGCTTCCTCCATTCTGATAAATTTTGCACATTCAGAAATTGTAATAACTCTGTTTTCATATAAGTGCCAGCAAAAATCTCTAAAAGTTCTATTTTCAAAATTAAAGACTTCATACAAACGCTTAACACTTGAATATCTCATTCCGCTTCCTCCACTCTGAAAAGTTCGTCTTCTAGTCCAGCTTTTTGATACTTCAAAAATTCAGTAATTATGATCGGTTGTTTGTTACTCCATGAAATTTCAGTAATATCTGTATTTTTAAGAATTACAGTTGATGGCAATGCACCTTGTACATTTTCATTAACATATCCCCATGAACCCAGGTCCGTATATTTTTTAGGCTTCAAAGAAAAGAAGGAAAGATACTCGCTGTCGCAGTCTCTGACCACATATTTAAATCCTCTTTTTAAAGCTTCTTCCATAACCTCTAGCGCTTCGGCTCTTGATTTAAGCTCCATTATCTTTTTTATTCGATCTAAATAATCACTCATTCCGCTTCCTCCTACTCACATGAGATTAAAATAACTCTCTCATCAATAAAGCTGCCATCTTCATCACACATGCCTTCTTGAATTTCAACACTGGTGATAATTTTGAAAAATCCGTTGTCTGATCCTTGAGCATTTACCAAGATTTCAATGTCACCGTAGATATCTTGTAATTCTTGTATTTTAGCTATTGCTTCTGAACTATTCATTCCGATTACCCCCAAAAATTCTTCACAATATTCGTTGCTGCTTCAATACCATCCAAAAATGCTTTACGTTCACTAGACTGATAATTAGGAAACCTTGCATCTTCGATATTTTTGTTCCAATTGTCGTATTCTTTATCAATTAAATCTATTAGCTTCTGTCTGTTTTCTACTTCTGCTTGAATTATCAATAATAGTTCTTGTTTCGAACATTTTGATAATTTTTTACTGGATTGGATAATCATTCCGCTTCCTCCTGTTCCTCGAAAATAAACGAATATTTTTCTGAGCTTACGATATGATAAAAACCGTCGCACGTTTCCACTTTATATAACTCGTTCTCGCCAAATTCTCCATATTGTTTTAACTGTTCAATATTTGTTGCATATACAGGTACCTTTGATGGGAATCTCGAAATATAGTCGCTTAGTATATATGCAAATTCACCTGTCGAATCATTTACTACAGCCACACATTTGAACATCACTCTTCCTCCTGATCAACATCTCTGATACTTTGACATTTGCTACTTCGCTTAAACTCCTTCATGAATTTTTTTAGTTCTTCAGTTAGAGACATCTTCTTCACTCGCTTTCTAATCTACTGGCAATATCAGCAATAACTGGCACTGTTACACTATTTCCAGCTTGCTTATATAATTGACTATCACTGTTTACTTCTTTTGCTTTATCAAACGCCCAGTCAGGAAATCCTTGAAGCCGCCAACATTCACGAGGTGTTAGTTTACGAATTCGAATACTGTCTTTTAAAAAGTTATTTTCATGCCAACTATTAGATGTTACAGTTGGAGCAACTTTATATATACCTCCATCGTTATAACCACGAGATTTCTGAATAATAGCTACTCCATGTTTATCTTGTGCAGTTAACGTAAACATTTCTTCGCCATCATCTTTAAACCGTCTTCCGTTTTGTCTTTTTTCAAGTCTATCTGGTGTTAGTACAGGTATTGCTATTTTTTCTTCATGCTGTTCACGTTCAATAACATACGTTCCTGTTCCCTGAGCTTCGATTCTTGTTGTGAGTGTATTGGCGTAAATTTGTTGTCCTTGTAATTTAGTAAACGTTCTGTCGTTTTTTTTGAAAGGAAAAACTTTTCTGGTACGTTCTCCTCTAAGATGTCCGATAATGAATACTCGCTCCCTGTTCTGTGGTACGTAGTCTTTAGAGTTAAGCACTTGCCATTCCACATCATACCCGAGTTCATCCAAGGCTCTGAGGATTGTCTCGAACGTAGCCCCTCCTTCGTGGTTAAGCAATCCTTTGACGTTCTCAAGGAATAAATAGCGTGGTCTGAGAATAGATGCGAACCTTGCAATTTCAAAGAAGAGAGTTCCTCGAGTATCTTCAAAACCTTTTCGTTTTCCTGCAATCGAGAAAGCTTGGCACGGAAATCCTCCACAGATAACGTCAACACTTCCGATTCCCCGAATAAATTCATCTGATATTGTTGTGATGTCATGCATTTCCACCTCTCCTGTTGTGTCATGGATTGCTTTATAACTAGTTCGTGCGAACTTGTCTATTTCGCAAAAACCAATGCATTCATGACCAGCTGATTCCATCCCTAAACGGAAACCGCCAATGCCTGCAAATAAGTCTAAAAATTTCATAATTTCAAAGGAGTAAAGAATTCTTTACTGTGGCCACAAACTCCACTCCCTTCTGGTTAATTTTTCAATCTTTCAATTTTTCTACGCACACCATCACGGTTTACTCTCTCAACATCCAGCATTTGATATAATGATATTTCTGAAAGACCAGTGTATTCCGATAGCATATTAATCGACTGGGTAGTAACATAACTACCATTTTCATATAAACGATATCTTGCCATTGCCCTGTTTCTTATTCTGGTCTTCGACTTATGAATGCCTTCTTGTGAAGGCTTACGTAGCTTTTTTACCTCTTCAACAAGTGTAGGATTATTTTCCCAATCAGGAATGTTTTCTACTATATAAACTAACCGTTCAATTTGCTTGTTTTTAAACGGCATGCGTACCACCTTCTTGATATGTTTTTGGATTAATACCATTTGGTAATCTCCATCCATTTGCAGCAATGCGATTAATCATTTTACTTGCACCATCAAAGGACCATGTACCGACATTCTTAAATCCACGTTGTTCCAATAATCTGATTTGCTTAGGTGTTGCCAACCCAGCTTCTTTTCTTTTTTGTAATCGATCAAGTATTAGACTAGCTTTACCAGCGTTATCAATTGCATCTGGTAATATTCCTAATTTTTCTAATGCTGAAACTTGTTGACTTGAAGGCGGCCCCATTTCCCATCCAAAACTAGGAACATAACCTGTTAAATCTTCCGCTTGGATAGACATTTCAAATTGAAGAGGATCAACTAATTTTCGTTTACGCTTACGCATTTCTTCGAGCTGCTTTGCTAATGCTTCTTCTCTTTCTGCAATAACATCTTTTTCTGCTTGAACTTCAGCTTCTTCAATATCCATAGCGAAACCTTGGGCACCTGCTTCTTCAATGTTTTCAGTCATTTTTTTAGCTACTTCATCACTATTTGCTATCAAATGCGCTGGATGGCATAGCTCATGTCTTTCTGTATGCCATAAAAAATCTAAAAGCAATAATTCTTCCTTTCCAGGAAATAAACGTGTGCCACGTCCTATCATTTGAGAATATAAGGATCGAACTTTTGTTGGTCTTAAAACGACTACACAATCCACCGAAGGACAATCCCAGCCTTCTGTTAGTAACATTGAGTTACAGAGTACATTATATTTATCATTGTCGAAATCTTCTAAAATTTCTTGGCGATCCTTTGAATCTCCATTTACTTCTGCAGCTTTAAAACCTTTACTATTTAAAATGTCTCTAAATTTCTTGGAAGTTTTAACTAATGGTAAAAAAACAACTGTTTTCCTGTTTATGCAGTGTTTAACCATTTCTTCAGCAATTTGTTCCAAGTATGGATCTAATGCCGTTCCTAAATCTTTAGTAGAGAAATCGCCAGTTTGCTGTTTTACACCTGATAGATCTAATTTTAAAGGAATAGTTAGGGCCTTTATTGGTGATAAATAGCCTTCTTTAATGGCTTGTACTAACGAATATTCATAAGCTAAACTTTCAAAATAAGAACCTAAATTTCTCATGTCTCCACGATCTGGCGTTGCGGTTACGCCTAACACATTCGATTCATCAAAATGTTTTAATACTCGTTGATACCCTTCACTGATACAGTGGTGAGCTTCATCAACTACTATAGTGTCAAAATAATCTGGTGGAAACTTACTTAGACGTTTTTCTCGTTGCATGGTTTGCACAGAACCAACAACTACTCTTAAAAAACTGCCTAGACTAGTCTGTTCTGCTTTTTCAGTTGCTGTTTTTAGCCCTGTTGACTTTTCTAATTTGTCAGAGGCTTGATCTAATAATTCACCACGATGAGCAAGGACGAGCACACGCTCGCCTGCCCTTACACGGTCTTCAATGATTTTGCTAAATACTATCGTTTTACCACAGCCTGTAGGCAAAACTAATAATGTTTTCTTTTTGTTATTCTGCCATTCATTTTGAACAGCAGAACGCGCTTCCTCTTGATATGGTCTAAGCTTCATTACCGTCACCTTCTATGCAAGGATCGTAATACGATTAGAATCAATTTCTTCAAATAGTTCATTTTTTAGATACTCTCGAATATTTGTAATTGCTTGATTTCTCCATGCCCCACCATCTGCTTCAAAGATTGCACAACGAGGGCCATCTTTCATACGGAAAATAAATTGACTTTCAGGTTGTTCGACTTCTAAAAATGTTCGATACGGAGCAAGTTCTACAGGGTTTGGAACACGAACATCTGCTTTTGAAGCCACGCCTTGATTAATAGTGACTGCTTGGCTAACACCGTCATCTCCTGTAGTTTTTACATTTTCTTCAGCAATATTGCCAACAACTTTTAAAAGAATGCCACGGTCCTTGTTATTGACAAATTGTGACTGCAAAGCAATATTGAAGGTTTCGGTATCCATGAAACAGTTAAAATTGAAAGTCGGGATAATCGCTTGAGCAACAGCTAATGTTTCACGTTCTCCATTTACTTCAAGCAAACCTTTTACTGAAACTGTCGCTTCATTTTTAATATGCACAATTAGTTTTTTTGATTCTCTCTCTAAATTTGCTTTAATATAATTCACTAATCCACTTAGTGTATTAATTCTTAGAGGTTCCTCTGCAGTGTAGACACGAGGTAAAATTTCTTTTCCTTGTCCTGCAGCATCTACTAAAATCCAACGTTCGTCGTTATCGAAATTAATCAATCGATTTTCTGGTTTGATTCCTTGTTCCATTAAATATTGAATTGCTTCTTTAGTCATTGTCATTTAATTATCCTCTTTTCTCCTGTAAGTCTATGATTTGTTTTTGCTTTGCTTCTTCTTTTTCAATTACATCAATTGGTTCACCAATATCTGTTTTTGGTTCCCCTGTTTCTGGATCCATATACGTTTGACCAGGGACTGAAGATTGAAGCTCGTGTGCCTCAATCTGTCCTGTATTTAAATCTTTTCCTGTTAATACCGTTGTATTCACTCCATCAACTGGTGCTAATTTCAAACTAAAATCACTTGTCATTGAAACTACTTGACGATTTTCATCTGGTTTAAATTCTAACTTAATAGTGATTGCTCGCTTAGCAACTGGAGAAGTATTCGGATCATGAATATTTTCAAACAACTTTTTTAATTCACCATCTAATTTTTCTTGAATTGCTCCATTAGCTAATTTGGATAAATTTAATTCGATTTCTTTGCTCATAGTATTTTCCTCCTAAAATGCTCCTGGTTGATATCCCTGAGTTGGCTGTTGAGCTGGATGTGGCGCCTGTGGTGCTTGCCAATTGTTTTGAGCTGGTTGTTGATAGTTATTTGCTGGCGGTTGTGGTTGTTGATATGTTGATTGTGTTGACCCAGGTCGATCGTTTAATTGCTTTGTTGGGTCTACGTCTTCGGAATAAATCATGTAACCTGTAGAATTGTATTCATTTCCATTACTACCCATTTCTTTTTTTATAGAAGTTACACCAATTGATCCAACCACTGTCTGCCAATTCATTTGCAGTTGTTCGCCATGTTTCTTTTGTCCGATAGCCCCGAAAAATGCAGAAACCATCCCTTCTGTTCGTGTATGCAAAAATAGATTATGCTTTACAGTTTTGGTTTCCCCTGTTCGAGTATCAATTTTTAATGTCAAAATTGCCTTATTGCAAGGTGGAAGTGGATTTTGACTTTTCGAATTTGGATTTGGTGTATGACGTGCTCGTTCAAATTTTTCTACTGTAAACCAGTATTCTCCTGGTTCTAATAAAATAAATTCGCTGTCTTGGACAATCGTGTCATCCCATCCTAGTTCTCTATCTTGCTGAAATTGTTGTGTCATTATTTTTTCCTCCTAGTTTACTTTTTGTTTTCTAATTTCTTGAATCATCGCAAACACATCTGGCCAAGCTGCAACCAATACTCCATCAATGTAACCAAGATCATAATTCTGAATTGGGGTACCTGTTGGGTAATAACCTTTAGACTCTGTAGCTGCCATAATTTCTTCTGGTAAAACGTTGTTAGCTTTCATTAAATCGACTAAGTTTTGTGGAATACCTGTATAGTCAACCGATGAATCGTTAATAGATTGTACTTGTGGTTCTGACTGTAATTCTTGATGATTCTCTTGTACTTGCGGTTCCATTACTGGTTGTTGCACTGGCAAAGGATTCTTGGGCGCAAAAATATGTGCTAATCCAGCAAAGCTCATGTCCATTTCATCTGGTAAACTAAAACGATTCTTAGCATCCCATGCTGGATGATGTGTCGTATAAATAACTCGTTTTCCACCTTGACCTTTAAATTTACTTCCTTTATCATCCGCAGCAATAGATAAAGTTTTGTAATTACAAAATAAAACCATGTCTCCCCATTCTTTAGTTATTGAGGCTGTTTTAGCTGTCGTCTTATTACCTAATTTTAATTCCCACCGGTCATAAGCACCCATTTCATCTGGCTGTTCAAACTTTACAATTTTTGCATGAGCTGTAAGAACAACGTTAATTCCTAGTTCCGTTAAATCTGATAGCTTGTTTAAGAAACGCCCAAATTCTTCTTCTAATTTTATAAAGCCCTCTCCATAACCGAATTGGGTAATACTTGTTTTATTTGCGCTGCTAGTTATAAACTCAATGCACAACCGTTCTGCCCAGTCTGCTGTATCTATAACTAATGTTTTACATGGCATTGTTTGCTTAACAAATTCAATCTGCTGCATCAACATACTCCAACTAGTTGGTTTATCCATTCGGGCAACGTTCATATTATTAGTACTTCCTTCAGTATCAATAAATAGTGGATCTGGGAACTCGGCTGCCAAAGTGGATTTCCCAATTCCTTCGGGACCATAAATCACTGATTTTTGTGCTTTCGCAATTACTCCACGTGTAATGTTCATAAATTAGAATGCTCCTTTCGTCCATGTTGGTTTTACTTGTTGAGGTAGGGTTCCGCCCCCAACTAATTTATTTTCAGTTACATATCCATCTTCAATAATGATGCTACATTCTTCCCCAGTAGACACTCTGGTAGCAATGGCTTGTAATCCTTCTTGTTGCAGCCACTGACTAAATTCATTAAGTGTAATCATATCCATTTGTTCCAATTTATCTAACAAAACAAAGCCACATTGAGGTTTTAGTTTGCGTACGATTGCAGTTGAAACTTTTAATTGATCTGAACCACTCATGTTGTCCCACTGCTGTCCTTTATAAACCAACTCACCATCTTTTACTGACAATTCAGGTAATGGCAAGTCAGCATTCTCTAATAACTTCATACGCTCTTCACGTACAAGATCAATTGCATCAGATAATTCTTTGTACTGATTTAAATAGTCTTCAGCCTCCTGTTCAGCTTTTTCTTTATCAAGATTTGCTCGAACTTTACGATTTATTTCGTCAATATTTTGAATATTTTGTTCTAATTCAGTAGTTGATTGATCTTGCAAATCTTGAGCGGACATTTTCGCTGTTGCTAAATCACTTTCTGTGATTTTGAGCTTTTCTTCCATTTGTGCTAACTGCTGACGGACTCTTTCAACTTCCTGCGTTTCATAATCAAACTGTGTTTGTAGGCGTTGAACATTTTCTCTCTTTTTTTGATTCTCGCCATTCTTAGCTAGCACAGATTGCTGTTGTTGAATTAAATCAAAAGTTGATACTAATTCCTTTGGTGCATCAGCATAATGAATTTGTTCTTCAGCGAACTTTTTCTTTTGATCTGCAATACGACCAACTTGATAGCGTTCGTTATATATTTCTTGTTCTTTTCGATCTAGCAACATTAATTGATCACCAATACCAATAATCTGTAATAAAGTTGCCGCTTTTTCTTTGCTTGTTGATTCCATGAATTTAGGTAAATCAATGGCTAATTCTTCTACAAAGCTATTGAGCAATTGTTGTCCACCTTTATTCCCTTCTGGATCCAAAACGGTGAGAGAGCTGTTTTTACCTTTTCGCTCTACTACTAGGCCATTGTTCATAGTTATTTTTAAGTTTGGTGGATTCACAGAGCCTTCACGATAGGGATTTGAAGGTTTATACTTATTTCCACCTAAGGTCCATGCAATTGCATCTAAGACACTTGTCTTTCCTTGGTTATTATTCCCACCAAGAATTGTCAATCCATTTTCATTAGGTTGGATTACTACTGCTTTAACACGTTTAACGTTTTCTACTTCTAAACTGTTAATCTTCACTGTCATATTTTCACTCTCCTTCTGAGAAACTAGACAATGTGACATTGTCATTTAACTTCCTCTATTTCCGTGTTATTATTTACTTGTATAATTTTTGTTTAGTGCCTTACTTCGTCTGCAAACGAGATAGGCTCTTTTTTTCGATTTCATTCATCGTTTAACATCCCACTTCGTTTAACATTTTTTGATAGATTATTTCATAACGATCCAATTCTTTTTGAAAATGTTTTAACGTATGGATATCTTGTTTCATTGGGTGTTTAGCACTTTCATGGCGTACTGTGTCTTGCAATGATTCAACCTTTTCTCGCACGGTTTCACGCACTAAGAAAGCCTCATTTTCATTCAACATTTTTTTCTTTCCTTTCAAGCGATTTTTCATATAAATCCCACCGAACTTCTGTATCATTTGCAAACCATGTAAGGCTTGCGCTACCAGCTATAGCCACTAACCACCCAACAGGAGTACTTAGTGCTAATATTGTCCCAATTATAGCTAACCCTATGAAAGCACCTAGTAAGCGTGATTTATACAACTCTTTCATCACAACCGCCTCCTATAAGCAACGCTGGCAAACAATGCTATGACACCAAACATTCCGGCTTGAATAAAATGACCAGTAAATATGTCAACTAATGCTATTAGACTAAATACTGTCGTAGTTATTATCGTTAAAGCTCTCATAGACGTTGCCCCTTATTCTCTAACTCCATTTCCCTTAAGAATTCTAATTCACTTTGAAATTGCTCCATTTTCCTACTAGTCAACATGTCAGCTTTTTTTAAGGCTTCACGATCTTCTTGAATAGCCCTTCTATCATTTTGAATCCACTTTAGAATTTGTTTTTGTTGTCTTTCGCTATACCCCATAATCAGACAACCTTCGTGATATTCGCTCGTTCTGCATCTGCAATTCGTCTATTATTGATAATGTCTAGCACACGCTTCTGACTTTCAATAGGCGGTGATACTGGCGGGTCATACATTCCTGTTTTTGGATTAACAAAAATTTCTGTACCATCAGCTAAAAATGATCGTACTTTTATTTCTTTTGGCAAATAGAACACATCCTCCCTTATATGAATTAAATTCATATAATGTTTAAAAAAAATTAAGCTGATTTATCTACCCCTAACAAATCATCAATAGAAACATTGAAATATAAAGCTACTTTGATGAGATTCTTAGAGTTCATACTCAATGGATTATTTTCCCACCGACTAATATTAGCTTGCTCTGTCCCTAACTCCTTAGCAAGTTCTTTTTGAGACATCTTTCCATGTCTCATTCTTAATTCAGCAATATTAACCATTTTTCTCACCTCCTTTTGTTTACAAAAACATCCTAACATGAATTAAATTCATAGTCAAACATTTTATGAATTATTTTCATATTTTTTTATTTTATAGTGTTTTTTATATATTATATGTTGATTTTAATTCATACTAAGGATATACTGTAATCATGAAAGTGAGGTGAACTTAATGAAAGACACACATGGTACTATCTTTGCTCAAAGACTGAAAAACTTACGTGAAACAAAAAATCTAACTCAAACTGAACTGGCTGAGATGTTAGGATATAAAAATTACACAACTGTCTCAAAATGGGAAAGTGGTGATAGTCTCCCTAGAGGAAAAGAGCTTAAATTACTTGCTGAAATATTTAATATATCTACAGACTATATGCTTGGAATTGAAAAAAGTATTAAACCCGTTTCTTCTATAGAAGAAACATATAATCAATTAGAACCAGAAAGACAAAAAATTGTATATGATACTGCGAAAGAACAATTAGCACAACAAAATAAATCTTCTAATAATGTGGTTAACATTAACAAGAAAAAATACGATACTTTAGCTGCGCATTCACCAGATCCTGATAAAGTATTTACTGATGAAGAGAAACTTAAAATTAATCAATTTCTAGATAAAGTGGATGCTGATTATGATAGAAAGCAAAAAGAATGTAAACATCTTTTTGATGATGAATCAGATGATAAAGAATAATTTTCAGGAGTATTTTATGAACGAATATGAACTGTTGGTGTCAGAGGTACAGAAAAAAGCACCAGTTATTGAAACAAATTTGTTTCAAAATACTGGATGCTATGGATTGTACCGTGATGGTAGAATTTATATTGAAAAATCGTTGAGTCTAGTTGAAAAAAGAAATGTGCTAGCTGAAGAACTTGGTCACCATGATACTTCGTTTGGCGATATATTAAACCAGGATTGTTTAGAAAATCGCAAACAAGAATTAAAAGCTAGACAATATGCTTTAGAACAATTAGTCACTTTAGATGATTTAATTAAGTGTTCAGAATCAGGATTCAGTAATCATTACACGTGCGCTGAATTTTTAGGGGTAGACGTTGAAACGCTAAAAAATGTACTCGCCTATTATCGACAAAAATTTGGTGATACCCATTTTTATAAAGGGAGAATTTTTGAGTTTAATGATTTGTCAGTCATGATTTTAAATACAAATTTACAATAAAAAAGCCCCGTGCTACAACACGGAACTCTTTCCTCATTTATGAGAATTATTCAATAAATACATTATATCAGAAATGGGGAGTTTTAAAAATGAAAATAAAGTTTAAAATGCTTTTAAGTGTAATTGTTTGTATGGTAGGCATATTAATACTAACTGGATGTGGTTCTAGCAATAAAGAATACTCAGAATCTTTATCTACATTAACAAAACAAAGTTATGATTTAGTCGTTTCATCTGACAAAGTTGGACTAAAGTATCTGAAAGTATGGAACCAAGCTATTTTTGATAAATATGCATTTATTGATGGAAAAGCTTATTCTGATTTTAATAGTGCTATAGCTGCTCAAGAGGATTTATTTGTTAAAGAAGGAACACTAGCAAAAATTAAGGATCAAGAAAATGAGGCTAAAGATACTTTTGGAAAATTAAAAAAAATGAAGAATAAATCTTTGGAAAGTGAATTTGATAGCGTTAAAGAATTTTATTTAAATGCCATAGAATTTAAAGAACTGGCCACTAATCCAACAGGAAGTTATAAAACATATTCAGCACTTTATGATACTAAACAAGCTGAAATTGTCTCAAAATACAAGGCATTACAAGCTGAATTGTCATTAGATTAAGTTTACTAGATGAAAGGAAACAAATATGAAAGTAGGAATGCGTAAACCAAGTATAAAAAAATCAATAAGTGCTCGTACTACTGGAAAAGCTAAACGTAAGCTGAAAAAAGCAATAATTCCTGGTTATGGGCAAAAAGGAACTGGTTTCATTAAGAACCCCAAAAAAGCTATGTATAATAAAGTGTATAATAAAACAACTTTTAGCTTTTGGGATTTGTTCAAGTAAAAGGAATAGCCTTAGGGCTTTTCTTTTTCAAAAAGTAAGAACATACATTCGAAAGGAACTATACTATGAATAAATATGATGTTGAAAAAAGACTATGCGATGAACTAAATATCGAATATATAAATTTAAACCTTCGCACTGGACCTAGCTATATATTTACCGAAGAAGAATATCAGGAGTTAAAATCCGACTACGCCAAATTGTTTTTACAGTTAGAAAATATTGATGAAAACAACTAGTATTTATTTTGAAAGGAGCAATTTTATATGAAACGTGCAGCATTGTATATACGTGTATCCACAATGGAACAAGCCAAGGAAGGATACAGCATTCCCGCACAAACAGATAAACTAAAAGCTTTTGCAAAAGCAAAAGATATGGCAGTTGCAAAAATATATACTGATCCAGGGTTTTCAGGAGCAAAAATGGAGCGCCCTGCATTACAAGAAATGATATCTGATATTCAAAATAAAAAAATTGATGTGGTTCTAGTCTATAAATTAGACAGGCTTTCACGTTCACAAAAGAATACATTGTATTTAATTGAAGATGTATTTCTAAAAAATAATGTAGACTTTATCAGCATGCAAGAAAGCTTTGACACATCAACACCTTTTGGCCGTGCGACGATAGGAATGCTATCCGTTTTTGCACAATTAGAGCGAGACACAATTACAGAAAGAATGCACATGGGAAGAACAGAACGTGCAAAACAAGGATACTATCACGGAAGTGGCATTGTTCCATTAGGTTACGATTATGTGGATGGAGAATTAATTATCAATGATTACGAGGCGCAAATTATTCAAGAAATCTATGATTTATATGTGAACCAAGGCAAAGGGCAGCAATATATAACAAAACGTATGGTTGCAAAATACCCAGATAAGGTAAAAACATTAACCATAGTAAAATATGCCTTAACCAATCCATTATATATTGGCAAAATAAGTTGGGACGGCAAAGTGTATGATGGCCATCATACACCTATAATTGATAAATCGATGTACGATAAAGCTCAAGAAATTATTGCCAGAAAGGCTCAAAAAGGTGGCGAACAGCATGGAAATCAATTAGGACTTTTATTAGGGATTACTTATTGTGGTAAATGCGGAGCTAAAGTATTTCGTTATGTATCAGGAGGCAAAAAATATCGATATAATTATTATATGTGTAGATCA
>OFLL01000109.1_pt1 | contig 40317 bp, 31 predicted proteins | sample 1540861 | NCBI WGS metagenome assembly OFLL01 (sample SAMEA4413039, study PRJEB24355) | metagenome | biome: human; feature: gut; material: faeces | place: United Kingdom | collected 2010 | reverse complement strand
CTCGGATCCGTACCCACAGCAGCAGCCGAACATGGGGCAGGGCTATGAGGACCCGAGCCAGCACAATTTCCACAACGGGTACTCGAACCCGTATCAGAGTGGTTACCCAAACCAGCAGGCGCCGGCGTATTCCGCTGGCTTCGGTGGCCCAAACCCGCACCAGGGCTACGGGGGCGCAGGTGCTCCTGTCTCGGATAAGTCCAAGATTGCAGCGGCTCTGCTTGCCTTCTTCCTGGGTACCCTCGGTGTTCACAACTTCTACCTGGGGCACAACTCGCGTGGTGCTATTCAACTAGCACTGACGGTATTCGGCTGGATTACGGCTATCCTTCTGGTCGGATTCTTCCTAATCATTGGCGTCAGCATTTGGGCATTTATCGAGTTCATTTTGATTCTCGTCGGTAGTGGCTCCTACGCCTATGACGCTAATGGGCGCCGCCTGCAATCGTAGGAGCCTCGTCCGAAGCCGCTAGTTCCTGAACCCGTGCACCGGGGCGGGGATGTAGCCGCCACGGGCAATGAACTCGGCATTGCCCTTGGCATTGACATCAATGACCGGCGCATATCCGAGCAGACCACCGAAGTTCACCTCATCGCCCGGCTTGGTACCCGGCACCGGAATGAGGCGGGCGGCGGTGGTTTTGTGGTTCATCACACCGATGGCGGCCTCGTCGGCAATCATGCCGGAAATCGTGGTCGCAGGCGTGTCACCAGGAATCGCGATCATGTCGAAGCCCACCGAACAAATAGAGGTCATCGCCTCCAGCTTGTCCATACTGATCGATCCCGCACGGACAGCATCAATCATGCCCTTGTCCTCAGAGACCGGGATGAACGACCCGGACAGTCCACCGACGCGTGAACAAGCCATCAGGCCGCCTTTCTTGACGGCGTCGTTAAGCAGCGCCAGCGCGGCAGTGGTGCCGTGCGTGCCGACCTGCTCCAACCCCATGTGCTCGAGGATGTGAGCGACGGAGTCACCCATCTCAGCGGTCGGCGCGAGCGAGAGATCCACGATGCCAAAGGGCACGCCCAGGCGCTCCGATGCCATCGTGCCGACCAGCTGACCCGTGCGGGTAATCTTGAACGCCGCCTTCTTGATCTCCTCGGCGACTTCGTTGAAGCTGGCGCCCTCCAGATCGCCGAGGGCGCGATCGACCACACCCGGACCCGAAACGCCGACGGACACGACGCAATCCGGCTCCCCGACGCCGTGGAACGCGCCGGCCATGAACGGATTGTCGCCCACCGCATTGGCGAAAACCACCAGCTTGGCGCAGGCAATCGAGCTGCGGTCAGCGGTTTGCGCCGCGGCTTCCTTCACCACCTCGCCCATGCGACGCACTGCATCCATGTTGATGCCCGCGCGTGACGACGCTACGTTGACCGAGCTGCACACCAATTCGGTCTCGCTCAGAGCGTGGGGAATGGAGTCGATGAGCCGCTTCTCGCTGGTCGTCGCACCCTTTTCGACGAGCGCCGAGTAGCCGCCGAGGAAGTTCACGCCCGAATCGCGGGCGGCGCGGTCGAGCGCCTTGGCCACCACGGTGGGGTCGCCTTCGCAACCGGCCGTGATGAGGGAAACTGGTGTGACCGAGATGCGCTTATTGACAATCGGAATGCCCAGCTCCGCCTCGATACCCTCGCAGACCTCCACGAGGCGAGCAGCCTGCCTGGTTACGCGGTCATACACCGCCTGTGCGGTGGCTTCCATTTCAGAGCGAGAGCACTTGAGCAGGGAAATTCCCATGGTGACCGTTCGGATATCCAGACGGTACTTCTCGATCATGTCAATGGTGTCGAGAAACTTAGATTGCGCGAAGTTGAAATCCATCCTGGTCGCGCCCTTTAAATCTCGTTGACGGCGTTGAACAGCGCCTCAGACTGGATTCGAATCACAAGCCCCTCCCGCTTGCCGACGGAATCCATGTAACCCTGCAGCGTGCTGATGGGAGTGGCCTTCTCGTTGAACTCCACCCGCAGGATCATGGTGAACCATTTATCCATGAGGGTCTGGGAAACATCGACGATGTTGACGTCCTGCTCCGCCAGAGCAGTGGTGACGGCGGCGATGATGCCGGTGTGATCCTCGCCGGTGACGGTAATGATGGCAAACATGGCCTCAATTTTAGCCGGTGGGGAGGTGGCGAAAATCTGTGGATGGCGGTTGTGCTGGTGGCAAGTTTGTGGCGAAGCATGTTCGGGGACCGCTGAAGACACTTCACGACACCCGTGGCACCTTGTGCCAGCTGTGGAGGTGGCATGAGGTGACATAGGTGTCGTGAAGTGGGGGGGGAGGGGAGAGCGTGGGCGTGGGCTGTGCCAGAGCGAGGGCCAGCCTTACAGCCCTATCGGACGTCGACGAACTCCTTGACAATCCACTTGCGCAGTGCGAGCAGAATCAGGCCCAGGACAACAGAGGCGATGCCCAGGGTGATGAAGAAGGTGTTCTCAGCAGCGGCGTCTTCGTAGTTGTAGAAGCCGGCCAGGGTGCCTGCCAGCGAAGTACCCATAGCGATTGCCATCAGCCAGACGGCCATCATGCGCGACGGGAATGCTGCCGGAGCGACCTTGGTAGCAAGGGCGTTGCCGACCGGGCTCAGCATGAGCTCGCCCATGGTGAACAGGAAGAGAATCCAGATAATCGCATACAGCGGAGTGGAGTTCTCGCCGCCACCGGAGAATGGAATGAAGAAGAACAGCGAGATACCGATGATGATGTTGGCGACGCCGAACTTGACTGGGGTGGACCACTGACGGTCACCAAGCTTGGACCAGGCGGCTGCAAAGACCATCGAGAAGGCGATGATGAAGATTGGGTTGATCGAGTTAATCCAGGCTGGAGACATTTCCCAACCGAAGATCTCGCGGTCGAGGCGGATATCTGAGTAGATGGCCAGCACCGTGAACTGCTGCTGGAAGATACCGAAGAACAGCACGCCTGAGACGAACATCGGGATGAAGCCGACCAGACGAGTCTTCTCCGATTTCGTCGTAAGTGGCGAGGAGTACATCTGCCACCACAGCACCACAGCGGCGATCAGTGCAATCACTGTGACCACAGTGGAAAGAGAAGTGACCGGAACAACTCCGGTGGAAACCAGCGTAACCGAGACAACAGTGATGATTACTGCAATGCCAATCCATACCGGGTACTGCTTCTTCGGCAGCGGGTTCGGAATCTCATGGCCAGCCTCGGCGATGGTGGACTTGCGCATCAGGATGTACTGAACCAGGCCGGCAGCCATACCGATAGCGGCAAGGCCGAAGCCCCAGTGGAAGCCCTTCATGCCCCAAATCCAGCCGGTGAGCAGTGGGCCGAACAGGGCGCCGATATTGACGCCCATGTAAAAGATGGAGAAGCCGGCATCACGACGCGGGTCGTCCTTGGCGTAGAGCTGACCCAGCACGACCTGTGCGTTGGTCTTCACGCCGCCAGAGCCGATTGCGATGGAGACAAGGCCAATAGCCAGGCCAATCACGCCGGGGATGAATGCCAAGGAGATGTGGCCAATCATGACCAGGATGGCGGAGTAGAACAGTGTCCGCTCCGAGCCAAGGATACGGTCGGCAACCAGAGAGGCAACGAGTGCGGCCATGTAGACAAGACCGCCGTAAGCACCGACGATGGAGGTAGCAGCACCCTTGTCCAGGCCGAGACCGCCCTGAGTGGTCTCGTGGTACATGTAGAAAGCCAGGATGGCCTGCATGCCGTAGAAGCTGAAGCGCTCCCACATTTCGATGCCGAAGAGGTTGGCGAGACCCCACGGTTGGCCCATGAACGTGCGTTCTTCGCTGGACCCTGCGGGCTTATGATTTCGTTGGGTCTCAGCAGTTGGTTGATTGCCGAGAGCCTCGTCAGAAGATTTGTCCATTCTTCAATTATCGAGGCGCAGCGCAAAAATTAAAAACCAGATTTAGTCAGTGAACTAAACCGAAGGGTTAGGAACGGGTCCGAAGGCTTAGTCCAGAGACTTACGAACAACCGCATTCGACGCTGCTCGCCAACCCAGCAGCAGCAAGGCGCTCATGACTGAGGCGACCAGAATGAAGGACCAGTGCGGGACTGCCGAATTGCGGGTGGCCCACACAGCGAGGCCGACGACGACAGTACCGAGCCACACAATTGCGCCTGAACTCACTGCACGCGGGTTCGGCTCATTCTTAATCAGCGCGGTTCCCAGGAGGACACCGATTGCGAACGGCCACCAGGTATCGAGGATATTGATGAAGGTAAAAGGATCCTCGGGAGTGTTGTGAGCCAGGCGCGCTAACACGGCGAAAATAAAGATGGCGAGGATGTCAATCAAGAACGTCGATACGCGTGTGTTCATGCTTCTTAGTCTAGCGACCCCTCAGATCGGTGGGTGACCAGCGACCAGCGGCGAGGAAGCCATTAGCGGTCAGCGACAGGCTGATGCTCGGACTGATCCTTGTGGTCGAAGCCGAGGGCGTAGATAATCCAGCCCACAATTGCCACCAGGACGAAGGAAACGATGCGGTAGACCAGCACCGCTGCAAAAGCCTCGGCGCCGGTGGTGCCGCCTGCGATGAGAGCCGCAGTCAAAGCGGCCTCGACAGTGCCGATGCCGCCCGGTGTGGCCTGGATGAAACCCGCGAGCTTGCCGGTTACGAAGGCCAGCAGCACCTTCGTAGCGGAGATGTCATCGACACCAACGGCCCGGATGGCGGCGTAGAGACAGACAATTTCCGCGACCCAGTTGATAAAGGACCAGGTGAAGGAAAGAGCTAAAGTTTGCACGGGCAACTTCACGCTGGTCAGCTGTTTGATGGACTCTTCAAGTCGGTCGACATCGGTGTCTGCGGGCTTCTTTCGAATCTTGTTAAAGACACGTAGACACCATGCACCCGCCTTGTTGAGGAAAGCTGGGTTCTGCGAAATCCGCCACAGCAAAATGGTGGCTAGTAACACCACAGTTGCCATAGCGATGAGCACTGCGGTCGTGCCGCCCTGCCCTACGAAGAAGAGGCTGCCAAGCCCCAGAAATGCCAGACCTAAAAACGACAACGCACCCGAAAAAAGCACGAACCAGCTGACAAGGACCGCGGATGCGCCCCACTGCATCATGCGCTTAATCTGCAGCGCCGTGGAAAATGCAGCACCACCGGGAACGGTGACCGCCCACGCGTTGGATGCGAGGGTTAACGCATTGGTGCTGCGGCGAGTGGCTGCTTTTACGCCTCCAGCTCGCAACAGCAGACGCATCACTTCCGCCATCGCGTAGAGCGAAAAAGCCACGGAAAAAATGGAGATGAACAGCCACTTAGCGTCAACATCTGCAAGGATGTGCAGCCCTTGGACGACACTGTCCCAGTTTCTTACCGTCAGGACGATACCGGCAATCACGAGGGGTACGAGGATTATCGATCGCAGCCAGCTCGAATTACCGGTTTTGAGGACATTTTTTAGTCGTGACATAAATAAGAAGCCTGTTCGTCTTCCTGTTCGTCTCCCTAGACGTTGCCGCGGTGGTCTCCCTAGTCGTCGTTCTTGCCGTCGCGCTCCTTGAGCAACGACGTGAGCGGACGGAACGGCTGCAGCCACGCACCGCCATCCGGTAGGCGGTCGAGGTCGATACGGGGTAGCGGCTCACGGAAGACGCCCTTGATTTCCTCCAGGTCAACGAAGCGAATCGCATCGGAGGCCAGCGCCCAGGAAGCATGCTCGTGAAAACCGATGACGGTTACCGGAATCCCCTCGGAGGCGAGCTTTTCCAGCAGCTCTTGGAAGTTCTGGCCATCGGCGGACGCAACGACGACACTGCGCAACACGCCTTCGTCGTAACGCCGTTGGATGTGCGCAATCATGTCCGGGTCAACGTCGGTGTCCTCTTCAATCTTCGGCTTTGCGAAGACCGCGAAACCGACATTGCGCAGCGCCTCGACCCAGGGGCGGACAATCTCCGCAGAGCCCGGGTTAACGTTGGTGAATACCGTGGCCTCGGGGAGGACATCGGAACCGATTTTGTTGGATACGCGCTCGGCTTCGTCGATAAGCCATTTGCCCACGGCGTCGAAGCGCGGGCGGTGTGCGGCGGTCGGGCGGGATCCAAGGATAGCGCCGAGCCCCATGTCCAAGTTCGGGGCGTCCCATACGAGCAGTGCGGTGGGGTGCGTTTCGGTGGTGTTGTAGCTGGCAGAGGTGTTCTGGGTAGTGCTCATGTTCCTATGCCTCTTTCTTGCGCCAGATGAACTCGTGGATGTCGTGGTCGAGGTCCAGGCCGCGGGCTTCGAACTTGGTCGTCGGTCGGTCGAGAAGCATGGGGGATTCCGGCCACGGCCAGGCGATGGGCTCGAGCGTCGGCTCGACCTCGCGGAGTTCCCCAATCCATTCCGCGTAGTCCGCGTGGTCGGTGGCGGCGTGGAAAATGCCGCCGGGCTTCAGACGCGAAGAGATCAGGCGCAACGTGCCGGACTGCACAATGCGGCGCTTGTGATGGCGTGCCTTCGGCCACGGGTCCGGGAAGAACAGGCGCACGCCGGCCAGCGACTCCGGCTCGATCATGCGCTGCAAAACCTCGACGCCGTCGCCGCGGACCATGCGGATGTTCGACACCTCATTGCGCACGGTGGCAGAGAGCAGTTTCGCGAGGCCAGGGCGGTAAAGCTCAACTGCGATGATGTTGTGGTCCGGTTCTTGCGGAGCCATAGCCACGGTGGACGTGCCGGTGCCGCAGCCAATCTCGACGATGGTCGGGCCCTTGCGGCCAAACCATTCCTCCACGTCAATGACTTCGTCGGAGAGGACCTTGCCGTAAGTGTCCCAGTTGTCTTCCCAGATTCTTTCCTGGTTGGGGGTCAAAGTGCCGCGGCGGAAGGACAGATTGCCGATGCGCGGGTAGTCAAGACCGTCGTCGAATTGGGTCTTTTCCGGACGACCTGCAGGCAATTCGCCCTTCTTCGGCTGGCGCTCATGCGGCTGTTCCGCCTGCTCGTCTCCGTGAGTTGGCAATGGTTCAGATTCCTGCGAAACCGCAGGCTGTTCGATATTTTCAGAAAAATCAGAAGTAGTCACGTTCCCTATTGTCCACGACATCGGCCAACTATCCAATCATTGCCCCTAGGATTTTTGTTGTTGTCCTGGCGGTTTCACTTCGGTTGACGATGCCGCGTCGTCCCGAACTGGCGGCACGGCGAGGCAAGTTGTTTTGTCGACTTGCCGAATCCGCGGTCCGCTGTAGGCTGAACGCGAAGCCGCGCTTATTCGTTGGTTGAAGCGGTGCTTGGGGTCTGCCTAACGCAGTGTTTCAGGGCGCGGATTCTGGCCCACAGGCCGTATGGGGGTTACGCAGGTTTTTTAACTAAACCACGCAGGGGATTTATGGGAGGGGACTAGGCCGAATGGACCTTATTTCCGCAAGTGACGTCACGGAAACAACACAGCCGTCAACAGGATCTACATCGTCGTCGTTGCGCGCCGCTGTGGTGGACTGGCTGTCAGCACGGCAGGTCGCGCACTCGGACACCACACACACGAGCGGTGCGGAGGTGTGCGTCGCCAAGGCGCTTGAGCGCGAGAAACGGCCATCGATAATCTGCGCGCGATTGCGCAGGGGCGTGCGCGAAACCGCTGTGCGCGAGGCGTTTTCGCAATGTCACGAGGAGCTGGCCGACAAGCTGTCCGTCTCTGTCGCGCTGGTCATCGAGCAACAACCGATTCGCCATTCGCTTGCCGACGAGTATTGCGACATCGCCACAAACGAGACAGCTGAACACACCTTTTTGTTCAGCTCCGCGTTACGGAAGATTGCTGAACGCCGCGGTGTGAAAGGCGGATCACGCAATGATGACGGGCTACTCGCAGTGCAGTTGACTGAGATTGCGGCGGCCTTTCCCGCTGCTAGAGACAGCCTGGAGGAGCTGTTATGGCAGCACCGGACGTAGTTGAGCCACGCCCGGTCTCGGCCGAGGGGCCGGAGCAGCCACCGCTACTTGTCACCAAAGCCGGGGACGCAGCGGACCGCGCGGACTTCTCGCAGATTGTTGATACTGCGACTCCGCCACGTCGCCTGGAGGTTGTGGATAAACGCAGCGCCGTGGTGCTCTATGTTGCAGACAGCGAGGTGCAGCCCACGCGGGAGTGCGTCAGCACGGTTGCAGCCATTAGCCAAGCCACCGGCCGTGTTGCAGTTGGCCTGATTGGCAATGGTGAGTATGCCGAGGCCTGGCGTCAGGAAATCGACAGCACAATCCCGATGGGAGCGCTGGACGAGAGGATGGCCAGAACCCTGGTTCTGCTGGCAGAAGGCCCGCCCAGAAACCCGGGGGAAACACTGAGTGCGCGCCGGGCTCGAAATGTGCGAGCTCAGCTGGCACAGGAGCGATCGCGCGGAGCCGGGGCGGCGGCGCGATTGCAGCGGAAGATGCAGTTGGCAGCTGAGAGTGCAGTGCGGGATGCACTCCAGGAGGTGGCTGACGGCCCCGCAGGTGATCAGGCGGAACTTCAGGGTCGTGCCGAGGTCGCAGCGACGCGGTTGCAACAGCGGTGTGGCGACGAATTGGGCTTTCGTGTGGAAGTCTCAGTGCCCGCTCCAGCAAGCCCGGCTCGCCCCAGTTATGCCATGGACGCTCTGGTGGCGGTGGCATCGCTTGGCGTGGCGGTCGGTGCAGTGCGGATCGTCCACGGATTGCTGATGTGGATTGGGGTGCCGACGCTTGCGGCGCAGCTGGTCGCACTTGCAATAGGCCTCGGTGTTGCGGTGGTGGCGGTGGGCGCAACGATTCGTCGTAACGCACGCCAACGCACCGCGCAGTGGCGGGCAAATTACCTTGCCCATCTGCGACGAAGATGGACACAGTCCGTGGAGATGACGGTGCGTGAGGCCCTTGGTGCGCGGGGTCCGGGATGGCGAATAGAGCAGCTGGCGGAGTACACCGGAACGCCTGCACGATAGCTGTGACAGCGAAGAGAAATAGGGGGATATCACGATGGATGAGTTTTCTTTACTGCAGTACTTTTCCGATCAACCCGCGTCCGATGGCGGGGTGGAGGCGCGTTCGCTCGCTACTCCGTGTGGTTTGGAGGCGGCGACACCGATTGATGGGCAGTCGGCGGACGTTGGTGGCGCCGGGCTGGTTGTGGAGGTCGATGGGCAGCTCTACGACCTCGGCGACGACGAGGGGTCAATCACGCTTGCCGACGATTCCGGGTTGTCAATCTATTCAGATCTGGACGGTGACGGCACGGTGGATCACGTTACGACGGTCCGTTTTGACGGCACTTGGGAGTCTTGGAGCAGTGATGATGTGAGGGCTGCTGACGCGATGGGCGGAGCAGCGGTGGAACCGGCATCAGTCGCGGGGAAGTGGGATGCGTACTCATGGGAGCAATCCGCTCGGGGCAGCTGGGACTAACGACTTTGGAACCACTGCGCGCGGGGGTACCCGTGTCTCGGTTGCTTACAAATGGGGGTAACTGCCCCCAAGGGGTTAATGGTTGTCAATTTATGTGGTGAGGCTGGCCTTATTCACTGGTTATGGCCGTAAATGAACAGGTCGCAAGAATGGGGCGAGGAAAATTAATTGTTGTAAAGCTGTGATGTAACGGCTTGCAAATGCGGGAACGAGCAGATTGTCGATGTGGGGCCCGGCAACTTTCGGTATCCCCCGGTAGCCTTAAATTAAGACGCGAATCAATGAGTCAGGAGAACTGATGTCCGCACCTTCTATTCCTGGTCTCGAGGGCCAGGCCCCGACCGAGAACGCCGAACTGCTGCGCTGGATTGCTGAGGTCGTAGAACTGACCCAGCCAGACAAGGTTGTCTTTGCTGATGGCTCGGAAGAAGAGTGGAACCGCCTTACCCAGGACCTGGTTGATAAGGGAACTCTTATCAAGCTGAATGAGGAAAAGCGCCCGAACTCTTTCCTTGCCCGCTCTAACCCGAAGGACGTTGCTCGTGTGGAGTCCCGCACGTTCATCGCTTCTGAAAAGGAAGAGGACGCTGGCCCGACCAACAACTGGGCGGATCCGGTCGAGCTGAAGAAGGAAATGACCGAGCACTACCGCGGTTCCATGAAGGGCCGCACCATGTTCGTCGTTCCGTTCTGCATGGGTCCGATCACCGACCCGGAGCCGAAGCTGGGTGTTCAGCTGACCGACTCGGAGTACGTGGTTCTCTCTATGCGAATCATGACCCGCATGGGTCAGGATGCCCTGGACAAGATTGGCCCGGACGGAGACTTCGTCCACGCTCTGCACTCCGTTGGCGCTCCGCTGGAGGAGGGCCAGGAGGACGTTGCATGGCCGTGCAACGATGAGAAGTACATCACCCAGTTCCCGGAGACCAAGGAGATTTGGTCCTACGGTTCCGGCTACGGCGGAAACGCCATCCTGGCCAAGAAGTGCTACGCACTGCGTATCGCTTCGGTCATGGCCAAGGAAGAGGGCTGGATGGCTGAGCACATGCTCATCCTGAAGCTCACCAATCCGGAGGGCAAGGCCTACCACATCGCCGCTGCATTCCCGTCTGCATGTGGTAAGACCAACCTGGCTATGCTGACTCCGACCATCGAGGGCTGGAAGGCCGAGGTCGTCGGCGACGACATTGCATGGCTGAAGTTTGGTGAGGACGGTCGCCTGTACGCTGTTAACCCGGAGAACGGCTTCTTCGGTGTTGCGCCGGGCACCAACTACTCCTCCAACCCGAACGCCATGAAGACCATGGAGGCCGGTAACACCCTGTTCACCAACGTCGCACTGACCGACGATGGTGACGTCTGGTGGGAAGGCATGGAAGGCAAGCCGGATCACCTCATTGACTGGAAGGGCAATGACTGGACTCCGGATTCCGACGAGCTGTCCTCGCACCCGAACTCCCGTTACTGCACCCCGATCTCGCAGTGCCCGGTCGCCGCACCGGAGTACGACGACCCGCAGGGTGTCCCGATCGACGCCATCCTGTTCGGTGGCCGCCGCCCGGACACTGTGCCGCTGGTGACCCAGGCACTGTCCTGGAACCACGCAACCTTCATCGGTGCAACCCTGGCTTCCGGCCAGACCGCTGCTTCCGCTGAGGCCAAGGTCGGCTCCCTGCGCCACGACCCGATGGCAATGCTGCCGTTCATTGGCTACAACGTCGGTGACTACCTGCAGCACTGGATTGACATGGGCGCCAAGGGCGGCGACAAGATGCCAGAGGTCTTCCTGGTTAACTGGTTCCGCCGTGGCGAAGACGGCCGCTTCCTGTGGCCGGGCTTCGGTGACAACTCTCGCGTTCTCAAGTGGATCATCGACCGCATTGAGGGCCGTGTTGGCGCCAAGGAGACCGTTGTTGGTCACACCGCTAAGGCAGAGGACCTGGACCTGACTGGCCTGGACATCGACTTCGCCGATGTCAAGGAAGCCCTGAAGGCACCGGCTGCTAAGTGGCAGGGTGACCTGCCGGACAACGAGGAGTGGCTGAAGTTCCTCGGCGACCGCGTTCCGCAGGAAGTCTGGGACGAGTTCGAGGCTCTGAAGGCTCGTATCGAGAAGAGCCTGCAGGACTAAGATCTTGCTAGCTAGCCTTGCGAAAAGCTAGAACATAGAACCACCCCCTTGTTGCCCGAAGCGGCTGGCAAGGGGGTGGTTTGTGCAGTACAACGATGAAGGGTGACACGCAATGCAATTAACGCTTTTCTCTGATTTGAGCCTGCGTGTCATCACTTTGATGGCGATGGGGGAGCCGGGGCGCAAATACACCGCTGCCGAGGTGGCGGAGTCTCTCAATGCGTCTCGCGCGCATGTTTCCAAGGTTGTCTCGCGACTTGTGGAGCTCGGCTTCTTGGAGGCGGTCAAGGGGCGCAATGGTGGCATCTATCTGCGCGAGTCGGCTACGGAAAAATCCGTCGGCAAGCTGCTGCGCACTCTGGAAAACAATGAGGTCGTCGATTGTGTCGGCACTGACTGCCCATTACTGCCGACGTGCCTGTTGCGTGGCAAGTTAGCGGCTGCGCAGGAGGCGTTCTTCGCCGCACTGGATCCAGTGTTGATTGCTGATCTCATTCCGCACAAATCGGCTAATGGTGTGGATGCCAATCGCCCCGAGGGAGGCGGTTCGCAGGGGAGTACCCAGCTCACTATTCGTCCGGTTTAGGTGCAGAGCTGAAGGTCTAACCGCGGGTTGAAAAAGCTAAAAACGGTGCTGCCGAAGTTTTCTGGTGAAATTTTCGGCATCGCCATTTGTGCAGTTCAAGGCGGGTAAAACTCAACCGCAAAGAGTAGTTAGGGACATCATTGGGCAATAATACGCAAACGGAATACGCAATATAGTGTTATTGTGAAGTCATGCCAAACCTGAATGTCAACAAGAACGGCCTGACTCCAGAGCAGGCTGAAATCGTCACTCAAACCCTGCCCGTTGTCGGTGCCAACATCGAGAAAATCACGCCGAACTTCTATAACCGGATGTTCGCTGCTCACCCGGAGCTCATTGCCGATACCTTCAACCGCGGCAACCAGAAGCAGGGTGCTCAGCAGAAGGCGCTGGCGGCATCCGTCGCTACCTTCGCAGCTACCCTGGTCGACCCAGATGCTCCCGCCCCGGAAGAACTGCTTTCCCGCATCGGCCACAAGCACATCTCCGTTGGCATCAAGCCGGAGCAGTACCCAATCGTACACAAGCACCTCTTCGATGCCATCGAGGAAATCCTCACCCCAGAGGTCTTTCAGGGAGCTGTCCGCGACGCGTGGGATGCCGTCTACCTGGAGATGGAGCGTGTTCTCATCAACTTCGAGAAGGGGCTCTATGACGACCTCGGTGTCGAAGCAGGCGATGTCTTCCGCGCCGCTCATGTCGTCTCTCGTGAAGAGCGCGGTGATGACGTCGCAGTGTTCTCCGTCAAGCTTGACGACGAAACCCCCGTTTCCTACCTCCCGGGACAGTACATCTCCGTACGTCAGACCATGCCGGACGGCGCCGGCCAGCTACGGCAATACTCTCTGGTCGGCGGCGAGGAAGGTGTTCTGACCTTCGCGGTTCGTCGTGTCGATGCCTCCGAGGACCTACCGGCTGGCGAAGTTTCCACACAGCTGTGGGAAAAGGTGCAGCCGGGCGATGCGATCGAAATTTCTCTGCCTGCAGGTGACCTGGTGTTGGATACAAAGTCCGATGACCCGGTAGTGCTCATTTCCGCAGGTATTGGCGCCACCCCCATGATTGGCATGCTGGATGCCCTGGTGGCAGCCGACTCCAAGCGTGATGTCGTCGTCCTCCACGCGGACCGCGCAGAAGCCGCAGATGCCCTGCGCGCAGAACGCAATAACGCAGTCTCTGCACTGGCCAATGCCCACCAGCAGGTGTGGTACGAGCCGGATTTGATGAATCTGGCTGATACGGAGCTGCCGGAGGGCGCTCAGTTCTACCTCTGTGGTGGCAATGGTTTCCTGCAGGCCATTCGCCAGCAGCTCGCCGATCGCGGTATTGACCGCAATAACGTTCACTTCGAGCTGTTCAGCCCGAACGATTGGCTGCTCGACGCCTAACGCCACAACTGCGCCGTCGGCATAAAAGCCATCGTCACAAATAAAGCACAATGACCAGCCGCGATGTATGCCCGTGGCTGGTCATTGTGCTGTTTATAGCTTCGGTGGTTTCGTATTACTCGGCGGAGCCGGAAAGCTCCGCAACGACATCGCCCGCAGTTTGATCCTCGCACTGTGCAAACGCGATACCCGCCCATAAATTGAGATATTCAGGATCGCCGGACTTATTCGCCGCGCCGCGAATCGGCGTGGTCAAGTAGTGCAGTTGCGGGTAAAGCTCCGGTGCGACCCTAGAAAACTCCCGGGTAAACGTGTTCTCGATGGCACGCGCGGGCTTTCCGGAAAACGCGTGAGTCAAAACGGTGTTACGTTCCATCAAATCACACAGTGCCCGTCGGTGTGTCTCCTTCGTACCCGCTTCCGCGCTGGTGAGGAACCGTGTGCCAACTTGCACAGCCACCGCCCCGGCTTCCACAAGCTTGACGACGTCCTCTCGGTTACCCACCCCACCAGCGGCGATGATAGGTACATCGGTAACTGCACATGCTTCGGTGATTGCCTGAGCAAGCTCTTCTACTGAGACCCCAATGCTGTCGGACGAATCCTTCCCTTTCACAAATGCGCGGTGCCCACCCGCAGCTAGTCCCTGCAGGACAATGCGATCAGCGCCAGCTACAGCCGCCGCCCGCACCCCCTCGATCGAGGTCGCATTCAGCACCACTTTGCGGCCAGATTCCTTTACCCGAGCAACGACTTCTTTATCTGGATAGCCAAAGGTGAAGGAGACGAACTCCAGCGCATCGGGGTTGGGCAGAAAATCATCAGCGAGAATTGCCTCGATTTTCGCCGAGAAGTAGTCATCTGACCAGGTCGGAGTGTCAGGCAAGTCGATGTCGAAGTGGTCTGCCGCCGACACTAAGCGGTCGCGAAACGTGGTCCACTGCGCAAGCTCCTCCTCGGAGGTTCCGCCACCGGCGTCAGCCGTGTTGAGGCAGAAGAGGTTGATGCCGAAACCTTTGCCCTCGTCAAGCAGCGCGCACGTCTGCCGTGCCTGTTCAGTGAGCTTTTCAACAGTGAGATATCCAGCGGCAAGCGTGCCGACCCCACCAGCATTGGAAACTGCCGCGACGAGTTCGGGCGTGGATGGACCACCGGCCATCGGTGCCAAGATGATTGATGAGCGTCGAAGGTCTTCGGTTGACTGCGAGGTTGTACTGCTCATAGAACGAGAGTAACACTAAGGCCGGATTCCCCCATGTGGGAGAACCCGACCAATGCCGACGAACGGCGTTGCGCAATAGACTCCGCGCTACCCGCTACCGCCTCAAGAACTACTTATTGTTCTCCGGCGGATCCAGCGGCATACCCTGGCCGGCGCGGTAGAACGGAATGTCCTGCGGTGCCAGCGGAGTCTTGCCGGCGATGAGGTCAGCGGCCTTTTCGGCAATCATCATGGTCGGTGCGTAGATATTGCCGTTGGTGATGCCCGGCATGACCGAAGCGTCAACCACGTAGAGGCCCTCGGTGCCGTGAACCTGCATGGTTTCCGGATCGACCACGGCCATCTCGTCGGAGGCCGGACCCATCTTGCAGGTGCAGGATGGGTGCAGTGCGGTCTCGGCATCCTTGCGGACCCACTCGAGAATTTCCTCGTCGGTCTGCACATCTGCACCCGGGGAAATCTCGCCGTCGGTGTACTCCTTCATTGCCGGGGTGTCCAGCAGCTTACGGGAGACCTTGACAGCCTCGACCCATTCACGGCGGTCCTGATCAGTGGACAGGTAGTTGAACAGAATCGACGGCTTGACCTTGATGTCCGAGGAGGTGATGTGGACATGGCCACGGGCGTCCGAGTACATCGGGCCAACGTGGAACTGGAAACCGTGTGGGCTATCGATCTTCGTGCCGTCGTAACGCATGGCCAGCGGCAGGAAGTGGAACATCAGGTTCGGGTAGGGCTCGTTGTCGTTGGAGCGTGCGAAGCCACCACCCTCAAAGTGCGACGTCGCCACCGGGCCCTTGTGGGTGAGCATCCACCACAGGCCAATGAACGGCCAACGCCACTTCTCCAGGTACGGCTGTGAAGACACAGGCTGGGTGGCGTTGTACTGAATGTAGACCTCCAGGTGGTCCTGCAGGTTCTCGCCGACACCAGGCAGGTGCTTGACGACGTTCACTCCGGCGGCATTCAGAATCTTCTCATCGCCAACGCCGGAGACCTCGAGCAGCTGCGGAGAGTTGAAAGCGCCACCACAGAGGATGACCTTGTCTGCTCGCACCTGGTGAGTGCGACCCTTCCAGGTGTACTCAATGCCGACGGCCTTGGTGCCCTCGAAGAGGACGCGGGTGGCTTCTGCGCGGGTGCGGAGTTCCAGATTCGGACGCTGCAGGGCCGGGTGCAGGTATGCACGAGCTGCGGAGAGACGGCGGCCCTTGTCGATGTTCGCGTCGAAGGGACCGAAGCCCTCCTGGCGGTAGCCGTTGACGTCCGGAGTGTAGTTGTAACCAGCCTGCTGGACCGACTTAAAGAAGGCCTTGAACAGCGGAGAATCGGCCGGACCGCGCTTCATACGCAGCGGGCCGTCGTGGCCGCGGCGTGGGTCGTCCTTGTCAGAGCCCAGCGCATTTTCCATGCGCTTGAAGTACGGCAGAACATGGTTCCAACCCCAGTTCTCCAGCCCCTTGGTGTCGCCCCACTTGTCGTAGTCCATCGGGTTACCGCGCTGGTAGATCTGGCCGTTGATGGAGGAGGAGCCGCCGACGACCTTGCCGCGGGCATGGTAGATGCGGCGACCGTTCATCTCCGGTTCCGGCTCGGATTCGTACTTCCAGTCGTAGTACTTGTTGCCGATTGGGAAGGAGAATGCCGAAGGCATGTGAATGTAGAGGTCCCAGAGGGAGTCCATACGGCCGGCCTCGAGTACGAGCACGTGCTGAGTGTGGTCTGCGGACAGCCGGTTGGCCAGCACAGAGCCGGCAGAGCCCGCGCCAACGATGACGACGTCGCGGTGTTCGACTGTGGTGTTGCCATTCTTTTTACCGAAGTTGAAGACAGCCGGGAAAGCTCCCATGTTCTGGTGTACCTCCGTAGGTTGTTTGCCGATGTATATCGGAATGGGTTTCAAGGAGTGCGATAAGCCTCAAGTAATATTTAAAGGCGGGCCCTATATATTGATATTGGAATAAGTGGCCGGAGACGTATCTCAAATCCCCTTCACCTATATAGAATGGCACACAATTGGTATTCAATTCCAGTTCGGATGATTTTAGACGCCTTGAAAACTGGGTAAATATGCAGGTGAAGGTGTTGATGTTGGAATTGGAGAATTCTTCTGAATCGATTCTCAGACTTGAGGGATTATTCAAACTAGGTATGCTGGGTTAGTTCCCGAATCTGAAGGATTTTCCTATGTCTGATACTCCGCCAACTGAGAAGGTAACGGAGGAAAAATCTGAATCGTCGCAAGAAATGCGGCGATCGCAGTCGGCCCCTCCACAACAAGCGCAAGCGAGTGTAACCTCCGAGCCTGAGGTCAACTGGCCTGTATTTATTATTTCAGGCGTCGGCATTCTCGCCATTGCCCTGTGGGCTATTTTTGCCCCGGACAATGCAGCGGACACCCTCGCTGGCATCGTCTCCTGGGTATCGAAGAACTTCGGCTGGTTCTATATTGTGACCGCGACGGTGGCAGTGCTCTTCATGCTCTACGTCGCTATCTCGCGAACAGGGCAGATTAAGCTCGGCCCCGATCACGCCAAGCCTCAGTTTGGTCTGTTTTCCTGGGCTTCCATGCTCTTTGCCGCGGGTATCGGCATTGACCTGCTCTTCTTCTCGGTAGCAGAGCCGGTGGCACAGTACTATGGCCCGCCGACTGGAGACGCGGAGACCATCGAAGCTGCACGTCAGGCAGTGGTGTTCACGCTTTTCCACTATGGCGTGACCGGTTGGGCACTCTACGCCCTGATGGGTATGGCATTCGGCTACTTCGCCTATCGCCTCAATATGCCGCTGACCATTCGTTCGGCGCTCTATCCGATTATCGGCAAGCGCATCCATGGCCCCGCTGGTGAAGCAGTCGAAATCGCGGCGATGCTGGGTACCGTTTTCGGTGTCGCAACCTCGCTCGGTATCGGCGTCGTCCAGCTGAATTACGGCCTGCGCGTGCTGTTCGGGGTGGATGAGAGTACGTCCTGGCAGATCGCTCTGATCGTCGTGGCTGTATCGGTGGCTATCGCCTCCGCAGTTTCCGGTGTTGATAAGGGAATTCGTCGTCTCTCGGAGCTCAACGTTGGCCTGGCCATCTGCTTGATGCTCTACATCCTGATTACCGGCCGCACTGCGTTCCTGTTTGACGCACTGGTGATGAACGTCGGTGAGTACGTCTCGAAGTTCCCGTCCATGACTATGGATACTTACGCGTTCTCCGGTGCACAGGAATGGTTGAACTCCTGGACCCTGTTCTTCTGGGCTTGGTGGGTGGCCTGGGCACCGTTCGTCGGTTTGTTCCTGGCCCGTATTTCCCGTGGCCGTAGCCTGCGCCAGTTTGTCGTCGGCACGCTGACCATTCCATTCCTCTTCGTCCTGATGTGGGTGTCGGTATTCGGTAACTCGGCGCTGGACCTGGTCATCAATGGCGATTCGGAGTTTGGCCAGACTGCACTGGATTACCCGGAGCGTGCCTTCTACCTGCTGCTGGAGCAGTACCCGGCGCCGATGATGGTGGCTGCAGTCGCATCTCTGATTGGCCTGTTGCTCTACATCACCTCGGCGGACTCGGCGGCACTGGTGATGAGTAACTTCACTTCGAAGATCACCGACACACAGCAGGACGGTAAGAAGTGGACCCGTATTTTCTGGGCTGTCGTGGTCGGTGTGCTGACCATCTCCATGCTCTATGTCGGTGGTATTCCGACGCTGCAGTCGGCAACGATTGTGATGGGTCTGCCGTTTGCCTTTGTCATCTATCTGGTGATGTATGGCCTGTTTAAGTCGCTGCGACTGGAGCTGTTGCAACAGGATTCGACACGTCGAGCCCTCCACGGGGCGATGTCGGGCCGCGCCGTAGATGGCCGACAGGGCGACTGGCGCAATCGACTTGCCCGCTCCATGTCCTTCCCGGGCAAGAAGCCAGTCATGCGCTACCTCGACCGAGTGGTGCAGCCCGCACTTGAACAGGTGGCAGATGCTATCAGGGAACGTGGCGGTGAAGTGACGCTGCACCGTGAACCAGCAGGAGAAGTCGGCATCGACCAGATTGACCTGCAGGTCGGATTCGGCGAGGAGATGAGCTTCCGATACCAGGTCTATCCGGTTGAACACTTGACGCCGTCCTTTGCCGGCCTGGTACACCTGGACAGTGACGCCGACATTTACTACTACCGTCTCGAGGTATTCACACTGACCGGCTCTCTTGGCTACGACGTTTACGGCTACACCCAAGAGCAGCTGATTTCCGATGTCCTCGATCTCTACGAACGGCACCTGGAGTTCCTGCATATGCAGGCTGATCTCCCGGGCACCTCAGATCTGTCCGATAATGCCGAACCTGTCCGCGAATGGTCTGATGACTACGCCAAGGAGGATTCCTAAATGACCTTTGAGCCTTCCACTACTGATAAGGCCCTCGCACCCGAGACCGCCAAAGCCCACGAAGGCGCGGCCACGCTGTTCATCAACGGTGCCTGGTCCGCTGCAGCCGCTGGCAACACTCGCACTATTGAGTGCCCGGCCGATGGCTCTTTCATCGCCGAAGTTGCGGAAGCAGACGCGACCGACACCGAGCGCGCCATCGCCACCGCCGACGCTGCTTTCCGACGTACCGGAGAAGGTTCCTGGGCATCCTGGAGCACAGCTGAGCGCAGCAGGTTGGTACTCGACATCGGTGCTGCCATCAGGCAGCGTAAGGATGAATTTGCCTGGGCAGAGGCTATGGATACCGGCAAGCGCCTGCCTGAGGCGGCAGCCGATATGGATGACATCATCGCCTGCTTCGAGTACTTCGGTAAGCTCGCGGGCAATGATGCCGGTCGTCTCGTGGATGCGGATGACCCGTCCGTCGTCGCGCGTATTGTGCGTGAACCTGTCGGTGTCTGTGGCCTGATCACGCCGTGGAACTACCCACTGCTGCAGACCGCATGGAAGGTCGCACCGTGCCTGGCCACGGGCAATACCTTTGTGCTCAAGCCGGCGGAGCTGACTCCGCACACAGCAATTCTGCTCATGCACGTCATCGATGATCTGGGTGTTCCGGCAGGTGTTGCCAACCTCATTACCGGCGCTGGCGCCGAAGCGGGCGCACCGTTGTCCTCGCATCCGAAGGTGGACATGGTCTCCTTCACTGGCGGTCTTGTCACTGGCAAGATTATTGCTGGTGAAGCAGCCAAGTCCGTGAAGAAGGTCGCACTTGAGCTCGGCGGCAAGAACCCGAACATCATCTTCGCCGACGCTGACTACGAAGCTGCTTTGGACAATGCCCTCAATGCTGCGTTCCTGCACTCCGGTCAGGTCTGCTCGGCGGGCGCTCGCTTGATTGTGGAGGAGTCCATCGCCGAGAAGTTTGTCGACGATTTGGTCGAGCGCGCCGGACACATCCAGCTCGGTGGTCCGCTCGACGAGAAGGCCGAGACCGGTGCGCTGATTTCGAAGCAGCATCTGGATAAGGTCGCGGCATACGTTGATCGGGCGCGTGAGCAGGGCGCTCGCGTGCGCGTGGGCGGCGAGATTGCCACCGGCGCCACCGCTGACGGTTCCGCCTCGCTTGCCGACGGCTACTTCTACCTCCCAACCGTGATTGACCAGGTCACTCGCGAGATGGACTGCGTTCACGACGAAGCCTTTGGCCCGGTGGTGACGGTGGAGACCTTCACCACGGTTGATGAGGCCATCGAGATTGGCAACGACACCGAATACGGCCTGGCCGGTGCGGTGTGGACATCCAACCGTGAGGTGTCTGAGCGCGTCTCCCGCGGGCTGCGCCACGGCACCGTCTGGATTAACGACTTTGGTCCCTACCTGCCACAGGCCGAATGGGGTGGCTTCGGCCAGTCCGGTATTGGCCGCGAGCTGGGCCCGACCGGCCTGGAAGAGTACACCGAAGCCAAGCTGGTCTACGAGAACACAGCGCCGGCTGTTACCGGTTGGTTCGAGGATCGTCGTTAAATAACTCGGCACAAGCCCGAGCAAAAATACGGGAAAACGACCCATCGGCCGTTATACTCACCGATTGAAAAAATCGACTCTGCGCACAACTGCGATAAAGGTTTGCAGTTGTGCGCATTTTGTTCTCTAAAGGACATCTGCCGTGAACGCTACTATCCGCTCCGACAATGCCAGTTCCGCTGTTGCCGATAATTCCGCTGCTGTCTCGACTGCCAACACCGATGCTGCCAGCACCGCTGCGACTTTCACCCGCTTCACCCGGCGTCAGCATGTCATCGCTTGGGCGGTGCATGCCTTCACACTGACAGGTTTGGTGTGGGCGACGCTGGCTGTGGTCGCACTGCTGGAGAGTCGCCCACATTGGATGTGGCTCTGGTTGGGCATTGCCCTTGTCGTCGATGGTGTCGACGGCAATATGGCGCGTAAACATCACATCAAGGAAGTCGTCCCGTGGTTTAACGGCGCAGTGGTGGACAACATCGTCGACTATCTCACCTGGACCGCCATTCCCGCAGCTTTCATGGTCATGTACCTGCCGCTGGGGCCACGTCCATTGGCAATTTCCCTGATAATCCTGGTGCTGGTGTCATCGATGTTCTGCTATGCCAACGAAGCCGCCAAGTCCGGCGACTACTACTTCGTTGGTTTCCCCGCCGCGTGGAACATCGTGGCGGTTTTGCTGTGGGTATGGAACGCGCCCATGGCGGTGTGCATCGCTGCAATCTTTATCTTCAGCGCAATGACGCTGGTGCCGCTGCACTACACGCATCCATTCCGCGTGGAACGCGGCAGGATTGCCAACATTGCCGCAACGTTCATCTGGATTATTTCGACCGGTACTCTCATCGCAGGTGAGACGACGGCAGCGTCGTTAAGCAGTACAGCAGTTCACGGGCTTGTGGCTGTGAACGTTGCCGCCGGTGCCTGGCTGATTATTGGGGGAGTGCGGCGCTCGCTCAGCGGTCGCTAGCCGCCGCTGGTGGGTGGTTTTCGCAGGATTTCATAGATGACTCGGTCGCGCAGCCAGCGAACGTATTCAACGGCGCACGCCGCGACAATCAGCGCGATGACAAAGATGGTGACCCACACCGGATAATCGCGCCCGTTGGCCCAGAAGTAGACGTAGGGCGAGACGAAAGTCACTAGAGTGATCAGGAGCCCCAGCATTCTTCGGCCGAATGAGCGGCCGGTGATCATCTCGACAATTCCCCAGGTGTAGGGGATAGCGGTAATGATGTCGATGCTCCACAGCACCCAGACATTGCCGTGGAATCCGGGGACAAAAACCACAGGTAGCGCGCGGAGCGAAGAGTAAACCATCACCACCAGATACGCGAGCACTTTCGGGTTATAGAGCAGGCGCCACACGGGGTTGCGCTCTATGAGTTTGGTTCCGACTTTGCGTAGTGCATGCAGGTTCTTGTGCTGCATGACCAGCGTATTCGTACCCTCCATCAGGTACGTCAGCAGTTTTTGCTGCTCGCGCGTACCGTGGGCCCAGGTCTGCACCAGCTCGGTCGGCGAAATGGCGATGGGCACCAGTGGTTCTCCGCGTTGCTTCATGGCATCGGGAAGCTCCAGGACATCGTCATCGAGCTTATCGACGGCCAGTGCCTCGCCCACCACATGAACGATGTCGCCGCCGAGGATGTTTCGTACCCTCTCCACGTCGCTGTGGGGCAGTGAGCTTAACCAGAGTAGCTGTCGGGAGGAAATCGCCATTCGCAAGGCGGTACCTAGAGCTTCTGCCGCGTCATCGATGGCATAAAAGTCCTGCACGTTGGTGTGGGCGAGTGAACGCAAGCTGTCGACTATTGCGACATTTTTGGCGTTGAGCTCGCTGAGACGGGCGACGCCGGAGATGTCAATGACCAGTTGTGGGTCAAGGGTGAAAGCGTGCGCAAAGGGCAGGTCGAGTATCGAGCGCATCGCAAGGAGCCGCTGGTGCCCAGCCAGGGCTGAATTCTGTGCGCTCATAGTGTTTAGCTTGCCACAACTTGCGTTTATCACCAGCAACTATACGGTTCGGTCTGTCTATTGATAAGTGCTCTGCTCTGCGAAAACGCCGTTAAGTTGGACTTTCTTCGGTGATTGAAGTAGTTTCTAACCCACGAATAGACAGGTCTGTTCATAAGGGTTTAAATGGCGGGCTTGTCCACAAAACTTAGGAGAACTACTTTCATGCTCATCTCAGGACTAGCGCTGGGCGCCGTGCTCGGCTTTGTTATGCAGCGAGGACGCTTCTGCGTCACCGGCTTCCTGCGCGATATCTTTACTCAGCGCAGCTGGCGCGGCTTCGTCGCGCTACTGATTGTTATTTCCTTCCACGCCATCGGCCTGGCCGCACTGACCAGCGCCGGCGTGATTACTCCCGAATACAACGAACTGGCACCGGTGGCCGTTATCGTCGGTGGTGTTATCTTCGGGCTGGGTATCGTCCTGGCCGGTGGCTGTGCCTCGGGTACCTGGTACCGCTCGGGTGAGGGCCTGATCGGCTCTTGGATCGCACTGGTCTTTTACGCCCTATCCGCTGCTGCTATGAAGACTGGCTTCCTCAATGGCCTGCAGAATTCCCTGAAGGACCGCACCGTCGGCCTGACCAGCATTCATGCCTCTCTCGGCATTAGCATTTGGCCACTGGTCATCGCGCTGAGCGCCGTCACGGCATACTTCGCCGTCCGCTTCCTGCGCGAAGAATTCTCCGGCCCGCGCCCGGTAACTCTGGCACCGCGTAAGTCCGGTCTCGCGCACATCCTGGCTGAGAAGCCCTGGCACGTGTACGCCACCGCCGCCATCGTCGGTGTACTGGGCGTGATTGCATGGCCGCTGTCCGCCGCCACCGGCCGCAACGATGGCCTCGGCATCACCACTCCGTCCTCCAACCTCGCTAACTACGTTGTCACTGGTGACACCGAGCGTTTCGACTGGGGCGTCCTCCTCGTCCTCGGCATCCTCGTCGGTTCCTTCATCGCCGCCAAGGCATCCGGCGAATTCCGTCTCCGCGTCCCGGACGCTACGCAGGGCGCTCGCTCCGTCGTCGGCGGCATCTTCATGGGTGTTGGCGCTGCGTGGGCCGGCGGCTGCACCGTCGGCAACGGCATGGTCCAGACCTCGCTGTTCAGCTACCAGGGTTGGCTTGCGCTGGCGTCCATCGCCGCAGGTGTCGCTATCGCCGCCAAGCTTTGGCTGAAGCCGTCCGCACCTTCGCTTAACGACGTCCCGAGCACCTCTTCCACCACCAACGACACGGCGGTATCGGCAGCGGCTCCGGTCGCTTCGGCTGCTACTTCTCCTGTGTCCCTGCCGGGTAGCGAAGGTGCCGGTGCCGCTGGCACCGAGGCCTCCCCGCTGGCGGGTGCCTTTGCTGTCGCTCCGGTGGCGTTGCTCGACCGGAGCGTCGTCAAGCAGGATGACGGCAAGCTAAAGCCGCTGGGTGGCGGGCGTTATGAGCTCGACACCGTCGGCGCGGTGTGCCCATTCCCGCTGATCGAGGCCAAGGATGCAATCAACAAGATTGAGGTCGGCGAGGAGCTGGTGATTCCATTCGACTGCACCCAGGCCACGGATGCGATTCCGCGCTGGGCTGCGAAGGATGGCCACGAGGTCACCAACTTTGAGCAGACCGGTGAGGCCGGCTGGACGATTTCCGTTCGCCGAGGGCGATAAGTCCTGGTGGCGCTAGGGGAGCGTCGGTAGGGTGAGGGCATAGATTGATTGACATCAACAACAAAGGAGCTTGACCATGGCAAAGAATATCCGACCACTTAATGCGCTTGTAGCCGCAGGTGTCGCCAGCGTGCTTGCGCTGGCCGGTTGCTCCTCCGATGATTCGACTAATACCGAAGCAAGCAGCACTGTTAGCGAGACCAGCTCGTCGGCAACGGCAACCAGCTCTGAGGACACGGGCGACATGGATGACATGGACGATGCCGATGACCACGGTGAGCACGGCGACCATTATGACGATGCAATGGCTGGCCATGATCACCCGGCCGATGGCGGTCCGGCTCCCGAGGGAATGGCTCCGGCTGACAACGCGAAGTTCCCGGTCGGCAGTGAAGTGAAGGTTCTGGCTGATCACATGCCGGGCATGAAGGGTGCAGATGGCAAGGTTGTTGGTGTTTTCAACACCACCACGTACTCCGTGTCCTACACTCCGACCGATGGCAGTGAACCGGTGAAGGATCACCGTTGGGTCGTTCATGAGGAGCTGGAGAACCCAGGCGAGGCTCCGCTTGCCGACGGCTCCGAGATCACCATCAATGCCGAGCACATGGCGGGCATGAAGGGCGCCAAGGGCACTGTTGATTACTCCACCCAGGAGCCGGTCTATATGGTTGATATCGACGAAGACGGCATGACCATGAAGAACCACAAGTGGGTTACCGAAAGCGAGCTCGCACCGGAGGACTAACTAGTCAGGCTTAGTCAGCCACTTCTAGGTTGGTTGCTTCGGGCCGGTTGCTTCGGCCTAACTCAATCCATTAAAACCGGGTATCACGCAGGAAGTGTGGTGCCCGGTTTTTTTTATGCTTCGCGCCTATGCTCCGTGTCCAAAAACCTTCGGGTAGCGCGTGGTCCGGCTGGGGCGGAGACGGCGGGGACGGGGCCGGCGAGGGGCAGGGGCGGTCGGCCACTTGTCGATGAGCTATTCACCTGTCGATGCGCTATAGCGTGGCCATCAGTGAATAACGCATCGACAAGTGCTCAGGTAGACCCCACAACGTGCGCATAAGTGGCGGAAAACCATCGATAAGACAAGGGAAGTCATCGACAGGTCACGGAAAACCATCGATAAGTCGGCAACACCAGTGCGCCTGCTCAGCCCACTCAGCCCCGAAGCTGGTATTAATTCGCCGCGTACCTGCATTGGCACTTTCTTAATCAGAAGTGCATTCGCGCATCTCTAAGCGCATAACCCCAGTTCAGTCGGGTGTTAAAAAAGCGTTAATAGGTGCCCGCCGCAGTAGGTATGGGTGTTTTATAACTGTCATGTTCGTAGACATTTTGCTTCTTCTACTCACCATTGCGGCCTTCCTGCTACTGCAGGGCTGCGCAAAGGCGGTGAAGAAACTATGACGTGGGAATTGATCGTCGGCGCCATTTTAGGTTTGGCGGCATTGGGCTATGTTCTGGTCGCCCTGATTGATCCGGAGCGATTCTCGTGAGCAACGTCATTATGGGATTTGTCCCGGTAATCATCGTGATGGCCGCACTGGCCATCCTTTACATCCCGCTCGGCAATTACATGGGGCGGGTATTCACCACTGATAAACACTTGGGTGTTGAGCGCGGTTTCTACCGCGCCATCGGTGTGCGCCCAGAGGCCAACCAGCACTGGACAAAGTACACCGCCAGTGTGTTGAGCTTCTCCGCTGTCAGCGTCATCTTCGTCTACCTGCTGCAGCGAGTGCAGCAGTGGCTACCGCTCAACCACGGCAAGGGCCCAGTTTCTCCGGACCAGGCGTGGAACACCGCGGTGTCGTTTACCACCAACACCAACTGGCAGTCCTACTCCAGTGAAGAAGCCATGACAGTGCTAACCCAGATGGCTGGCCTGGCAGTTCAGAACTTCGTCTCCGCCGCAGTCGGTATTGCAGTGGCGGTGGCGCTGGTCCGAGGCCTGGCCAACCGTCACGGTGACGGCAACATCGGCAACTTCTGGGTAGATCTGACTCGTACCGTCCTGCGAGTGCTGCTGCCCATCGCCGCTATTGGTGCAATTCTGCTGATTTCGCAGGGTGCCATCCAGAATTTCTCGGCCCCACAGACTATCCAGACTGTCACCGGCGGCAGCCAGACTATCCCGAGCGGTGCCGTGGCATCGCAGGAGGTCATCAAGGAATTGGGCACCAACGGCGGTGGCTACTTCAACGCCAACTCCGCGCATCCATTTGAAAACCCGAATGCGTGGACCAACATGCTGGAAATCTTCCTTATCCTGTTGATTCCGGTCTCGTTGACCAGGGCATTCGGTGTCATCATCGGTGACAAGCGTCAGGGCTGGGCAATTCTGTCCACCATGGCGGTGCTCTACTTCATCTCTCTGGCTGTCGTTATGTCCAGCGAGACTGCGCTGCAGACCTTCCAAGGTGGCGGCATGGAGGGCAAGGAAATGCGCTTTGGCGTGCTGCCGAGTTCCTTCTTTGCGGTGACCACCACCATGACGTCGACAGGCGCGGTGGACAGCTTCCACTCCAGCTACTCACCACTGGCAGGCGGCATGCTCATGCTGAACATGCTGCTGGGCGAGATCAGCCCTGGTGGTGTGGGCTCCGGTCTCTACGGCATGCTCATCATCGCCATCCTGACCGTATTCATCGCCGGCCTGATGGTCGGCCGTACCCCGGAATACCTGGGCAAGCGCATTGGTGTTTCGGAAATCACCAAGGTTTGCCTCTACATCCTGGTCATGCCAGTGCTGGTGCTGGCAGGTGTCGGTATCTCCACCATGCTGCCGTCGACGCTGGACTCCGTGTCCGCTGACGGACCGCACGGTTTCTCCGACCTGATTTACGCCTTCACCAGTGCGTCCAACAACAATGGTTCGGCATTCGCGGGCTTCGGTGCCGATACCCCGTGGTTCAACATGAGCCTCGGTTTCGCCATGCTGTTTGGTCGCTTTCTTCCAATTGTCATGGTGCTGGGTCTGGCTGGTGACTTCGCCAAGCAGCGACCAGCCGCCGAGACCGCTGGCACCCTGCCAACTCACCGACCGCAGTTTGTCGGCCTGACCGTTGCCATCGCAATCATCGTCAGCGCCCTGACCTTCCTACCAACCCTCGTCCTAGGTCCGCTGACGGAGGCCCTGTCATGAGCAAGAATTCCAACGCATCTTCCGCATTTTCTCCCAGCGCACTGAAAGCGGCTCTGCCGCTGGCGCTGAGCAAGATGAACCCGCGCCAGCTCATCGCCACCCCAGTGATGTTCCTGGTCGAAGTCGGTGCCGCATTTACGCTGGTCCTGGCCATTGCGCACCCGTCGCTGTTCAGTATTTCCATCACGGTGTGGCTGTGGTTGACGGTACTTTTTGCAACGCTGGCGGAAGCCGTCGCTGAGGGCCGCGGCAAGGCACAGGCGGAATCGCTGCGCGCTTCGCGCACCACCTCTGATGCCTTCAAGCTCAACAACGGCGCCAACGCCGCTGCAGCACTGGAGAACCCAGCCGCGCAGACCACCAAGGTCGCGGCCACGGACCTGGTTCCGGGTGACATCGTCATCGTCTCCGCCGGCGAGCCGATTCCCGCCGATGGCGACGTGATCGTCGGCGCTGCCAGTGTCGATGAGTCCGCCATTACCGGTGAGTCCGCGCCGGTCATCCGCGAGGCCGGCGGTGATCGGTGCGCGGTCACCGGTGGTACACGCGTGCTTTCCGACGCCATCGCCATCGAGGTCACCACCATGCCCGGTGAGAGCTTCATGGATCGCATGATTGGTCTGGTCGAAGGCGCACAGCGCAAGAAGACTCCGAACGAGCTGGCACTTGGTTCCCTGCTGCACGTGTTGACCCTGATCTTCCTCATGGTCGTCATCGCCTTGGCACCAATGGCTGTCTTCAACGGCGCTGAGCAGGACCCATTGGTACTGGTCGCACTGCTGATCTGCCTGATCCCGACCACTATCGGCGCGCTGCTGTCCGCTATTGGTATCGCCGGTATGGACCGCCTGGTTCAGCACAACGTGTTGGCCATGTCGGGCCGTGCGGTTGAGGCCGCTGGTGACGTCGCCACGCTGCTGCTAGACAAGACCGGCACCATCACCTTCGGTAACCGTCAGGCTGCGGAGTTCTCCGAGGTCGGCGACACCACGCACGCTGAATTGGTACACGCCTGCCAGCTTTCTTCGCTTGCCGACGAAACCCCCGAGGGCCGCTCCATTGTCGAGCTCGCGGAAACCGAATCGAATGAACGCATCGACGAATCCGTCTATGCCAATGCGACCTTCATTCCCTTTACCGCTCAGACTCGTATGAGTGGTATCGAGTTCCCCGCTACCGGCGGCGAGAAGAAACGCAAGGTAGTCAAGGGTGCCGCAATGGAGATTGTGAAGCTGATGAAGTGCATCGGTGCCACCGTGCCGCCCGAGGTCGATGGCATTGTCCAGCGCATTTCGGAAGCGGGCGGTACCGCGCTGGTGGTCGCCGAGGTATTTGGCGGCGACGAAGTAACCAGCGGTGAGTCCGGACGAGTGCTGGGTGTTATTTATCTCAAGGACGTCGTTAAGCCTGGCATGCGTGAGCGTTTCGATCAGCTGCGTGAAATGGGCATTCGTACCGTCATGATCACGGGCGACAATGCGGTGACGGCGCATGCGATTGCGAAGGAGGCCGGCGTCGACGATGTGCTCGCTGAGGCCACCCCGGAGCAGAAGCTAGAGTTGATCCGCAAGGAGCAGTCGAAGGGACGCCTGGTCGCCATGACCGGTGACGGCACCAACGATGCACCGGCATTGGCGCAGGCAGATGTGGGCGTGGCAATGAACACTGGTACGTCGGCGGCGAAGGAAGCGGCCAACATGGTGGACCTGGATTCGGATCCGACCAAGCTCATTGACGTGGTGGGAATCGGCAAGCAGTTGCTGATTACCCGCGGTGCGCTGACCACCTTCTCCATTGCCAATGACGTGGCGAAGTACTTCGCCATCATTCCAGCCATGTTCGTCACGGCGCTGCCTGGCCTGGACAAGCTCAACATCATGAACCTGCATTCGCCGGAAAGCGCCATCCTGTCTGCAGTGATCTTCAACGCGCTGGTGATTGTCGCCTTGATTCCGCTGGCTCTCAAGGGCGTGAAGTACCGCGCCGGGTCGGCTGCCTCACTGCTGAGCCGCAACCTGCTCATCTTCGGTGTCGGTGGCATCATCGCACCGTTTGTCGGCATCAAAATTATTGACCTCCTGCTCTCCGGAGTGTTCGGGATGTAAGTGCCTTGGCCTCGCGCCAAACGGCGCAGCCAGCGCACAGCACTTGGCATCTCGCAACATGTGAAAAGAATCGAGAAGGACATGAACAAGAACTTTCGGTTGGTATCCACCACAATCAAGGCATATTTGCTGCTCACCGTGGTTATCGGCCTGCTGTACCCAGCCGCAATCTGGGTAGTGGGGCGAATCTGGTCCGATAACGCTGATGGCTCGATGATGTATGACTCCGCAGGCAAGGCCCAGGGCTCGGAGCTCATTGCCCAAGAAGTGACAAAGCCGGGATTTTTCTACCCGCGCCCGTCTGCTGCGGGGGATAATGGCTACGACGCGATGTCGTCTTCGGCATCGAACGTGTCGCCGTATAGCAAGGAGTTCCAGGCTGAAATCGAACAGCGCCGCACCGATGTCGCTGCCCGCGAGGGCATCGACCCGGCCCAGGTACCGGTGGAGGCAGTCACCGCCTCCGGTTCCGGTCTGGATCCGCATATCTCCGAGAAGTACGCACAGCTGCAAGCACCGCGCGTGGCCAAGGAGCGCAACCTGCCACAGGCAGAGGTTGAGCGGTTGATCTCGGAAAATAGTGAAAACGCAATTACGGAACAGGGCTCGCAGGATGGTGGGCGACTGGTCAACGTCGTAAAGCTGAACGCCGCTCTGACAGACGGACAGTAAGCATCCTGCGATTGGGCAAGGTATGGCAAGTAAAGGTCTGTAAGAAATGGCCAAGCGAGGAAAACTGAAGGTCTACCTGGGGTTCGCCCCGGGCGTGGGTAAGACGTGCGCCATGTTGAGCGAGGGGCACGATCTGTACTCCCGTGGGCACGAGGTAGTCATTGGTCTGGTGGAACACCACGGTCGCGAGCGGACGAAGAAGCTCATCGAAGGCCTGCCAGTGTTGGATTGTCGAAAGGTGTCCTACCGCGGCAACACCTATCGTGAGCTGGATGTTGATGCGATTATCGAGATGCGTCCCGAGGTCGCCCTCGTCGATGAGCTCGCGCACACCGTCGTTACCGATGAGCCGGACAACGAGTTCGTTCAGCAACGCAAGCGCTGGCACGATGTCTACCAGCTTCTCGACGCAGGCATCGACGTCATCTCGACGATGAACATCCAGCACTTGGAATCGCTTAACGACGTCGTTGCGGCCGTCACCGGCGTGCGCCAGATGGAGACGGTACCCGACCGTGTCCTCCGCGATGCGGACGAGATTGAGCTCATCGACTTGAGCCCGGACGCCCTGCGCATCCGCCTGTCTCGCGGCGAAATCTACCGCAAGGAGCAAGCGGAACTAGCGCTGCGCAAGTACTTCCGCCCGGGCAACCTCAGCGCCCTGCGTGAGCTGGCACTTTTGTGGCTGGCTGACAAGGTCGAGGAGGTGCTCGATGCCTACCGCGAAGACGAGGAGATCGACGACCACTGGACCACGCGTGAGCGCGTCGTGGTGGCCGTGCGCGATGATGAGAACGCGGAGTCCATGATTCGTCGCGGTGCTCGTATGACCGGTCGCGTGGCCGGCCGCGAGATGATTGTCGTGCACATCACCGGCGAGGACGACGGCCTTGACCGCGGGTATCTGCGTCGGCTGCGCAAGCTGCAGGATCTCACCGAGTCGCTGGGTGGGCAGTGGCGCACCATCGTGGGCGATGATGTGCCGGGAATTCTGCTGGAGTTCTCCCGCACGGTCAATGCATCGCAGCTGGTCATTGGCTCGGAGCGAGGACTGCGGCGCTATGTGGGCTTAAGTACCTCGCAGCGCATCATCGACCAGGCTGGGCCCATCGATGTGCACATCATCTCCTCAAGCTCAGAGAAGAAAGCCAAGCGGCGCAAGAAACTGCGCTCTCGCTTTTCCAAGGAGCGACGCATCACCGGTTGGCTCCTGGCACTGGTGGGGCCAGTGCTACTGACGTTGCTGCTCTACCAGCTGGACACCGGCCCGGAGTTCCTGGGCGTGCTGCTGCTGACCTATCTAATGCCGATAGTCTTCGCCGCTATGGCGGCAGGGTTGGTGCCAGCGCTGGCGGCAGTGGTGGTCTCCTCAATTCTGGCAAACTGGTACTTCACCGCTCCGGTGAATACCCTGACTATCACCGAGCCGGCCAGCTTGGCTCAAATCCTGCTCTTCGGTGTGATTGCGGCGGCTGTGGCGACGGTGGTGGAGCGTTCCGAGCGCCGCCGCGAGATGGCGGACAGGAGTTTGCATCAGGCAGTCGTAATGTCCGAGTTGGCACACGGTGTCGTCCACGATGGCGACAACATGTCCAACCTGGTCCACAGCTTGGCGGATACGTTCTCGATGGAGCGCGTGGACGTGCAGCGTTACTCCTCAGAGCGCAAGAAGTGGTTGACCATTGTCACCACCGCCGAACACGGCTTGTCCGAACCGTGGCCGACAGAGCTGCCGATGACTAAGGTCAGCTCCGGCGATGACCTGCGCTTTGTGCTCAGTGGCCGTGAACTCACCGCCGCTGAGACTGCCATGATTGCGGCTCACGGTTCCCGCATCCGGGCGCTCATGGACATGGAGGAAATCGCCGCGATGCGCCGCGCCACCGCTGCCCTCGAGGCGGGCAACCGCGTGGGCAGCGCGGTGCTGACCGCCGTTTCACATGACCTGCGCACACCGCTGGCCAGCATCAAGGCTGCGATCTCCAGCATGAACATGGAGGACGTTGAGCTTGACGACGAAACGCGTCTCATCCTCATGGAGACAATCGAGAGTTCCGCTGACCGCCTAGAGGTGGTCATTGGCAACCTACTCGATGCCAGCCGCATCGACTCCAGCACCAAGCGGGTGGAAAGTGTGCCGGTTAGCGTCTCCGATGTTGTGGACGCGGTATGTGCGGAGCTGCCGGAAGCCGCAGGTCACATTGACCGCGATATTGACCATGACGCCTGCATGGTGGAAGGCGATCCTGGGCTGATCCAGCGCATTGTTTCCAACATCGTCATCAACGGCCGTCAGTACGCACCGGAGTCGAGCCTGACCATTCGTACGCGGCCCAGCGAGCGCGGTGTGCGCGGTCCCGCCGACATGCCGGTTATGGGCTCGCTGGGTGCTATCGCTGCGAGCGCATGCATAGACATTTTGATCATTGACCACGGTAAGGGCATCCCGGAGGATAAGTTGGAGGAGATTTTTCAACCGTTCCAACGCCTTGGCGACTACTCGGCACAATCTCAGGGCCTTGGTCTGGGACTTGCCGCCGCCTCGCGTTTTGCCGACGCCATGGGAGGCGCCATCCGCGCCGAACAGACACCCGGCGGCGGTGCTACCTTCGTGCTGACGTTGCCGCGTGCAATGGGCGAGAGAAAGTAGGATTCCATGAATCTCAGTTCAGGACAACCCGCTGGTCAGGCTGGCAACAAACCCGGGCGAAAGATACTCATCGTCGAGGATGATGTCGCCATGGCCCGCACTGTGCTTGTCAGTTTAAAAGCCCGCGGTTACGAGCCACGTGTCGCGCAAACGGCCACGCGGGCGTTAGCCGCGGTCAGCGAGTGGAAGCCCGACGCCGTTCTCCTGGATCTGGGCTTGCCCGATGTCAGTGGCCTGGAAGTTCTGCGTTCTTTGCGCAGGTGGAGCGATATTCCAGTGCTGATTGTCTCCGCACGTCACGACGAGGCGGGGAAAATCAACGCCCTCAATGAAGGGGCCGATGACTACGTCACCAAGCCTTTCTCGATGGGGGAGTTGTTGGCTCGGCTGCGTTCAACCATGCGGCGTGCTAGCAAAGTAGTGGTCGAAGAGGTGCCGAAGGTGACCTCCGCAGATGGTCATCTAATGGTTGACCTGGCCAAACGGCAAGTTCTCGTGGCGGACGAGCTCGTGCATCTGACCCCGCGCGAGTGGGACATCCTGGTCTACCTGGTGCAGCATCGTGGCGAACTGGTGACCAAACTGGAGCTTCTCAAGGCCGTCTGGGGTGACCAGTACGAAAAAGAGAACAACTACCTGCGCGTTTACATCTCCCAGCTGCGCCACAAGATTGAGCCTCAGCAGGCTCACAACAAGTACTTGCGCACTGAGGTGGGGGTCGGTTATCGCATGGTGCTGGACGAGGAGTAGCAGCCGGCTGCTTGCCCGTTCTTGCTTGCCCGCCTGCACGTTCCCGCCTTCCCGCTCGCCTGCCTGCCTCTCCTCGCGACTTCACGACACCTATGTCACCTCATGCCACCTCCACAGCTGACACGAGGTGACACCCGTGTCGTGAAGTGGGCTTTGGGGCTTGGTAGAGGGGCGCCGGAGCGCCGCCAAGCCAGCGCATTAAGTCCCGCAGTACGAGTGGAAAGCCCCCAACTCCCGCGGTGCCGGCTCAGTGAACCCCGCTGGGACGTCTTGCAACTCAAAGGGGTTGGTTACCGCCTCCAGCAGGTGCCGGTAGGCGGCCAAATCTCCCGCCCCTGCTTCTCCCGTCGCCCCTGCCTTCGCTAACGCTTCCGTGACCAGGTAGTTTCGCGGAATATACAGTGGGTTTGTTTCCTCCATAAGTGCCAGGGCCGTCGTCTGGTCGATTCCCAGCTCCTCCCGCGTCCGCTGCCACAACTGCCCCCACTCAGTCGCGGCAGCGGGGAGCGCAGAATCATCAGACAGCCTGGTCAGCGCGGTCAGCGCAGTGAAATCCTGCCCATCACCATCGGCCAGAGCCTCAATCAGCGCCCGATGAGCATTCGTGTGGTCGAGCCCAAACTTCGCCAGCAACGCCTGCCACTGCTGTACCAAGGGGATGGCCAGCGGGTCGTCGTAAAGCGAGGGGAGAATCCCCAACTTGGGCAGCCACCTGCGGCTGAGCGCATCGGTGAACTCGTCGGCGAATTCTCCCAGGATGTCGCGGGCGCGTGCGAGGGCATCCTCCGGGGTGCCTGCGAAATGCGGTAGCAAAGTCTCCGCGAGTTTCGACATGTTCCACCCCGCGATTGTTGGCTGCGCGCCGTACGCGTATCGACCGCCGCGATCAATACTGCTAAACACCGCCCGCGGATCGTGCGCATCCAGAAACGCACACGGCCCAAAGTCGATGGTCTCGCCCGCGATGCTGGCATTGTCGGTGTTCATCACGCCGTGGACAAAACCGCAGGCCAGCCACGCCGCAACGAGATTGGCTTGCCGCTTGACGACGTTTCGGAGAACCGACTCCGCCGAACCCTCGTAGCCATGCCGCTGCGCGGCGAAGTCGATGAGCCGGTCCATGATTCCGGTGTCCGCTCCGGAGCGTGCGACCAGCTCGAACGTGCCAACTCGCAGGTGGCCGGATGCTACGCGCACGACAATGCCGCCCGGTTGAAGTTCGGTGGTGGGATCGGTGTTGTCGAATGGGGTTTGCGAGCCGCGGTAAATCTCTTCGCCAGTTTTGACGACCGCCAGCGCGCGGGTGGTGGGGATGCCGAGCGCATACATGGCTTCGCTGATGAGGTACTCCCGCAGGGCGGAGGTCAGCGTGACTTTGCCGTCACCGCCACGGGAGAAGGGCGTGGGGCCGGTGCCTTTCGCCTGAATCTCGTAGGCCTGGGTGTTGTCGCTGTGGGGTGTCTCTTTGGGGTAATCCGGCAGCCCAGTCAGCCCCGGTTCAGCCTCAACTGTGGCAAGCAAGAGCGCGCGACCATCACCGAGTAGGCCTGCGAAGTTACCGAACTGGTGGCCGGCGTAGGCCGTGGCCATCGGGGTTGTGTATGCGCCGGGTGGGGTATCGGTTTCCTTGCCGACTCCGCGGCCAGTGAGGAACTTCAGGCCAGCGTCTGACCGGAGCCACTGTGGGGAGAGACCGAGCTGGCTCGCGAGTTCGTCGTTAAGCATGACGAGCTGCGGTGATGGGGCGTCAAACCCCTCCTGGTCGATAGCGAGTTCAGGAAGTGCAGTGGGTAGATCAGCGACGTTTCTAGCCATGTGCGCAGTTTAACGGGTAGGCCGGATTGAGAATATGCGCTTTTATGTTCAGGGCTTGCTGAGGCGAGCGGTGTCGTCTTCAAACTCGCCGTTCAAGCGGCGATAGAGCGTTGCTCGCCACCGCTCCGGAAGCTCAGGGGCGGCGAGGAGACGGTGGATGCCCTCGATGTCCTGGCGGTCGATGTTCATGACGCGATTGGTCTCTGCAACAGAGACAGCGCTTGGAAGACGTTTGGCCAGCCGCATGGTGTCACCTTCAGCGATGGTACCGGGATGAAGGACCCGCAGGTAGTAGCCGGAACGGGACTTCGACTGCATGAGCCTGGGCAGTCGGCGATCACTCCAACGTGCCGAGACCGTGGCACACGGACGACGCGGTTGCGTGACCTGGACTGTCAGATCGTTCAGTTCGAAGATGTCACCCAGACAAACCACCTGGTCAGGAAGGCCTTCTAGCGTGAGATTTTCGAAGAAAGCGCCCTCCGGCAAATCGAATCCATCAGCCGCCCACTGAGCCATGAACTCGAATGGGTAGCAGCACATCGCTTTGTTTGGTCCGCCATGGACCCTCAAGTTGCCCTGGGCGTCGCCGTCAAGGCCGTTTTCTGCGACTATTACGCGGCCCGTGCGTGGTGATTTGGCGGCGCCGGTGCTGATTTCACGGCCGCTCCACTTTTGCGTCACTACCGGCCCGGTGCGGACACGGCGCACTCGGCCGATGAGTTCTGGGAGTTGGTGGCTCGGCTGTGGGCGGCTTGGTTGTTCCTGGCTTGGTCGTTGGTGGCCTGGCTGGGTCTGCGGGCTCATGTCTTGAGTCTGCCATGTGACTGGAAGCGTTTTAGCCAGAAAAGGAGAATTTATATGCGCCTCTTGGAAGTGCGGTAATGGCATCAAACCAGCGTCCGCGCGGTGTCGTTGAGGCTGCCAATGCCTTACGAATCATGCCCGCCGCCGAGCCGTCAAAGATCGCATCCCACGTCAGGTGGATGATGGCGTAGCAGAGGTTGGTGAGTTGGTAGTCGCGACGCCGGTCATGCCAGATGTTGGCGGTGCCCGCGTGGTGTTGGCCGGCGCCAGCGCGCGTTTCTGATTGCACTGTTGATTGCATTCTCGATTGCGCGGGCTCGTACTTCATTCGCCCGTCGCACTCGATGATGATTCCGTGAGCCGGAAGCAGGAAATCCACACGCGCAACGAACACCCCGGCCTCATCTACTATTCGTGGTTGCTGCACAAATGACAGCTTTAGCTCCACGAGCAACGCCTTTGTCACCGACTCAAATGCACTTTCCGACCACGGCGATGCCACCATCAGCACCTCCAGCATGCGGGGCCCACGCACTCGACCCCGTTGGTCGTGCACGTGGGGTAAGAAATCAGTACTGGAAATGGCCACGTGCCGCGGCGCTGCGAGCTGCGGAAACTCCTGTTCAATGTCCCAATTTGATGGCTTAAAGCGCGGCGGCGCCTCCGGCCACGGCAGAGCTTGCTGAGGCTGCATTCCCGTCGAGCCAAGTGTTCCGACCGAGCCACGCAGGGCGCCGTCGGCAAGCGCGATAGCTTCGGCAAAGCGTCGAAAGACCTCGGGTTTGCGGCGCGTGGCATCGTCGACGCGCGGCTGAGCAGCAGCGATATCAACCACGGTTCGCGCCAGAGTAGTGACCCGCACGCCATCGATGGTGGTCGTGGCACTTGGGGGCAATGCTAAGTAATTCTGGTGAAATTGCAGGCCATGGTGTGTTTTAAGTGTCGACGACCCACTTTTTACACTGGAACTGAGCGTCAGCGTTTGCGGAATATCGAGCAGTGGCAGGCTATGTATCAGCGCTGCTGCGATTCCGGTTAATACGCGATCTGGGTGTGCCTGTGAAATGGCAATGCATTGAATCCGTGCCCGGATGAGTTCCGCCTTAATGGCAAGAATTCCTCGTGGAAAATCGCTGTTAGATGGCCATATTCGTGCATCCGCGTAAGTGCCCCGAAACAACTGAACAAGTTCACCGCGCTCGACCGCCCGGCTGAGAATCCCTCGTGCTGTATTTCGGCTGATATGAGTCTGTTCTCGCAGGTGCACAATTCCGGAGGAATTGAAAATGAGCTCGCTCGTTTTCCGCATGGCGGACATTCTCATCGATGGTGCGGAAGCCCGCTGGCCAAAGACCGTTGTAAATCAACTTTCTGTGGATAGTTTTCGGACTGTGGATAACACATCAATTGAGCCAGACTGCAGATCCAAAAGTAACTGTTAAAGGCGTTTACAAGGGTCAAAATTACCTAGACTCGCATGTTTGGTGCCTTTTTTTGCCCAAATCCAGGGAGCTGACCTGGGAGTTTCTAATTTGAAGCCCACCAAACATGCGAGTCTGCGTCAAAACACCCCTGTTAAATGGCGATAACCGTTGTTTTCGCTTTACGACGGATCCAAGTCCACCAACCTTCCCTCGAAAAGCCGAAACCCCGACCCGCAGTTAGTTAAAAACTGCCGGTCGGGGCTGGTTGGTGTGCTGTATGGCCTAAGCCGTATGAACTAGTGAACTAGCTAGCCGGGGTGAAAAGAGCCCTACTTCTTCAGGGATTCCGGAGCGTTGAAGCGCTCGCCGTGCTTATCGGCCAGCTCTTCGGCGCGCTCGACGAAGCCTGCGACACCGCGGCGCTCTGGGTGAGCTGCAGCCGGGTCGACGACAGTGGCGCCGTCGTAGTTCTTGATGAACTGGCGAGTACCACCGGTCCAGGCCGGGTAGCCGATACCGAAGATGGAGCCGATGTTGCCGTCGGCGTCGTGAAGCAGAACGCCCTCGTCGACGCACTTCTGAGTCTCGATGGCCTCGATGAAGAGCATGCGGTCGACCAGCTCCTGCAGGTCGGTGTCTTCCGGAGCGATCGGGGTGATGTTCAGCTCCTCGCGCAGCTCGTTGAACAGGCCCGGCCAGAGACCGGAGCGCTTGCCGTCGACGTACTCGTAGAAGCCCTTGCCCTCGAGCTTGCCCGGGCGTTCGAACTTGTGCAGCATGGCCTCGACCAGAGCCGGCACGCCGCCCTCGTCCAGGGACTGACCTGCAGCCTCGGCGGCAGCGCGGGTCTCGCCAGCGATCTTCTCCATGAGCTTGAGATTCAGCTCGTCGGCAAGCTGGAGCTGCGGTGCCGGGTAACCAGCCTGGCGGCCAGCGGCCTCGATGATGGCCGGGTCATAGCCCTCGGCAACCATGCGCAGAGCCTCGTTGATGACGGTGCCGATGACGCGGGAGGTGTAGAAACCGCGGGAGTCGGTAACGACAATCGGAATCTTGCGAATTGCAACAGCGAAGTCCAGCGAAGCGGCGAGGATTGCCGGGTCGGTGTTGTCGCCGGAGATGATCTCAATCAGCTGCATCTTGTCCACCGGGGAGAAGAAGTGCAGACCGATGAAGTCCTTCTCACGCTTGACGTGGGAAGCCAGCTCGGTGATTGGCAGGGTGGAGGTGTTGGAGCCCAGGATGCAGGTCTCCGGAACCGCGGCCTCGATTTCGGCGTGAACCTTGTGCTTGAGGTCGGTGTTCTCGAAGACGGCCTCGATGACCAGATCGACGTCGGACAGGTCGTCGTAGGACTCGGTCGGCTTGATGCGGTTCAGCAGTGCTGCGGACTTCTCCTCAGTGGTGCGACCGCGCTTGAGAGCCTTCGCCTCCAGCCCCTCGGAGTAGGCCTTGCCGCGCTCGGCGTTCTCCAGGGAAATGTCCTTCAGGACAACTTCCATGCCAGCCTTTGCACACACGTATGCAATACCTGCGCCCATCATGCCGGCACCAACGACGGCAACCTTCTTGAACTCGCGCTTCGGGTACGGGGTGCCGTCAGCCTGCAGCGGACGGGAGCCGCCGCCCTGAGCGTGATTGAGGTCGAAGAAGAACGCCTGCATCATGTTCTTCGACTGAGTGCCGGTGACCAGCTCGGTGAAGTAGCGGGACTCGACACGCAGTGCGGTGTCGATGTCGACCTGAGAGCCCTCGATGGCAGCCTGCATCGCAAGGCGCGGAGCCTTCATCGGGGAGCCCTTGAGCTGCTTGGTCAGGTTTGCCGGGAAGGACGGCAGGTTCATTGCGAACTTAGGAGTCTTCGGGTCGCCGCCCGGGATCTTGAAGCCCTTCTCGTCCCACGGCTGTGCGGCCTTTGCATCTTCGCTGGTCAGCCATGCTCGGGCAGTGTCAATGAGCTGCTCCGGAGCAACAACCTCGTCAACGAGGCCAGCTGCGAGAGCCTTGCCTGGGTTCATCTGCGCGCCGGTCAGAATGACCTTCATCAGCGCGTCCTGAATACCCAGCATGCGAACGACGCGGGAGACACCGCCGCCACCCGGCAGGAGACCGAGGGTGACCTCTGGCAGGCCAATCTTGGAACCGCGGGCATCAGCCGCAACGCGGTGGTTAGCAGCCAGCGCGACCTCGAGGCCGCCGCCCAGTGCTGCGCCGTTGATGGCGGCAACAATCGGCACCGGGAGCTTCTCCAGGCGACGCAGGGAGGCCTTCATGTCCTCGACCATGTTGAACATGTCAGCTGCATCGTCCTCAGTGGCCTTGGACATCTGCTTGATGTCGCCACCTGCGAAGAAGGTCTTCTTCGCAGAGGTGATGACGATGCCCTTGATGGAGGTCTCAGAGCCGTCGCCAATTTCGTTTTCCAGGCGCTCCACGGTGGCGCGGATGTCGTCCTGGAAAGTCTTGTTCATGGTGTTGACCGGCGCATTCGGGTCATCCATGGTGAGGGTGACGATTCCGGCGTCGTCCTGATCCCACCGGAACATGTTATCTGTGCTCATAAATCAGTCAGTCCTTTGTGGGCTCTTCCGTTTTTAGAGTGCGTTGATCTTCCCCTGCAGCTGTCCGGAGTGGA
>OFLL01000108.1_pt1 | contig 40861 bp, 36 predicted proteins | sample 1540861 | NCBI WGS metagenome assembly OFLL01 (sample SAMEA4413039, study PRJEB24355) | metagenome | biome: human; feature: gut; material: faeces | place: United Kingdom | collected 2010 | reverse complement strand
TGTTAAAATGCTTAATTACCAAGGTTCTGCTGAACTAATTAAAAAAGACCAAGCAGGCAATCCATTAGCAGGTGCTGAATTTTCAGTCCTTGATACCACAGGACAAGCAGTTCGAGAACACTTAGTTTCGGATGCAAACGGAAAAGTCACAGTGACGGATTTAGCCCCAGGAAAATATCAATTTGTGGAAACCAAAGCGCCAGCAGGGTACCTTTTAAACACTGAACCAAGTGCTTTCACGATTGCAGCAAGCGATCGGGGCAAACCAGCAACAGTTATAGCAACGGCTAACTTTGTTAACTATCAAGGCACGGCTAAATTAATCAAAAAAGATGTGAATGGACACTTATTAAGTGGTGCGACATTTAAAGTGCTTGATGCGAAGGGAGAAACGATTCAAACAGGCTTGACGACAAATAATCAAGGGGAAATTGTTGCAGAGCACTTAGCCCCAGGTAAATATCGCTTTGTAGAAACCAAAGCGCCAACAGGCTATTTATTAAATACCACGCCAGTCCCATTTGAAATTGCTGAGAAAAATGCTGGTAAACCAGCGGTCGTTGTTGCTAGTGACAACTTTGTGAATTACAAAGGGGCTTTCCAAATCGTGAAAACGAATAGCGCAGACCAACCATTAGCAGGTGCTGTTTTTGAACTATATGATCACAATAAACAATCATTAGGGATTACAGCAACGAGTGGCAAAGATGGCAAAATTATCTTTAGAGACTTGGCGCCAGGTACCTATTATTATAAAGAAATCAAAGCACCAAAATTACCAGATGGCGCAGATTATATTATTTATCCTGAATTAGTAAAAGTAGAAATTCGTGGTGATTTCAAAGGTGATCCGGAGATTTTCCAATTAGGGGCCTTCGCCAATTTCAAAGGACGCGCCGTCTTTAAGAAAATTGATGCCAATGCGAACCCACTTCCAGGAACGATTTTTAAATTGTATCGAATCGAAAACGGGGAAAAAATCTTTGAAAGAGAAGTAACTGCTGAAAAAGATGGTTCATTGGCTATGGAGGATTTAGGTGCTGGTAGCTATGAATTAGATGAACTGGATGCAACGGATGGCTATATCGTCAATAAACAACCCATTTATTTTGTAGTGAAGAAGAATTCAAATGATAAACAACCACTAGATGAGTTAGAGTTTGTAAATTATCAAGCGGAAGTAATGGGACGTAAAGTCAACGAGCAAGGTCAAACCTTAGCGGGTGCAGTTTTTGCAATTTACAATGCCGATGAGCAGAATCAGCCACAAGGTTCACCGATAACATTCTTGAATCGTGCAGGAGAAAAAGTTTCTGAAATAACAACGGATAAGACTGGCGAAATTTACGCTAAAGGGCTGAATGAAGGGCATTACGTTTTAGTGGAAACGAAAGCACCAACAGGCTATCTGTTAGACACAACGCCACATCCATTTGATGTAACCGCCCAATTAGGAAAAGAGCAGCCAATTGCTTTAGGCGATCTTATCAATTATCAAGGAACTGCTCAATTAACCAAAGAAAACGAAACAGGTGAAGCATTGGCAGGTGCGGTGTTTAAGGTCATTGATGAAACAGGGCAAACTGTAGCTGGACAAACCAATCTGATGTCTGACAAGCAAGGCAAAGTCATTGCGAAAAATTTAGCACCGGGAACGTATCGTTTTGTGGAGACACAAGCGCCAACAGGCTATCTTCTTAATGAAACGCCAAGCGCAAGCTTTACGATTGCCAAAGACAACCAAGGCAAACCAGCCACTGTGGTACTTAAAGCACCTTTTATTAATTACCAAGGTGCTGCCAAGCTGGTGAAAATTGACCAGCAAAAGAATGCCTTAGCAGGTGCTGAATTTAAAGTGACAGATGCAGAGACAGGGCAAACTGTCGCTCGTTCATTACGTTCTGACAACCAAGGGTTAGTTCAAGTGAACCACTTACAACCAGGAAAATATACCTTTGTGGAAACAAAAGCACCGGATGGTTACCAACTGTCTAAGCAAGCAGTCGCATTCACTATTGCGGCAACAGCGAAAGACAAACCTGAACTCGTGGATGCGGGCACGTTTGTTAACGAGAAACAACCTGTATCCAAAAAAACAAAACCAAATCAGCCAACAACGAAACAAGCAGCTAGAGAGACAGGTTGGCTTGATTTACCGAAAACCAACACACAAGTCAATTACTTCTTTGTCTTTATCGGCCTCATGTTGGTCGGTTTGGCAAGTTGGTTCTTCTATAAAAAGAGCAAGAAATAAGCAAAAGATATAAAAAAACAGGCCATCCGTCGAAAGGACGGATGGCCTGTTTTTTCATCTTAAGCTAATCAACTGAACAAAAGCAGCTCCTTCTTATTGACATTCTCATGTAACCTTCATCGCAGTTTAGCCTTTGAACAGAACTTACTGAGTTCTTGGAGCAAACCGCTTGTGCCTCAGCCTTTGTTTTTCGATGCTATCTTTAGGTATTTTGGCTAAAATATTGTACACTTTACATGTGCAAGAAATTTAGTTAGAGATATGAGGATAGAATGATGAAAAAGATGATGGTTTTATACAACGAAACTTCAGGAAGTAGTGAAAGTAAAGAGATTGCAGAACGCTTTAAAAAAGCTGCAGAAGCGAAAGGGGAAGCGGTTATTTTGCAACCTTCCAATCCAGACATTGATCCTGAAGAAATGCGGAAAAATGCCAAAGAAAATCAAGTGGGTGTCTTGGTCGTCATTGGTGGTGACGGGACCATTCATCATGCCGTTCAAAATTTTAAAGACACCATTCGTGACTATCAAATAGGGATTATTCCAGGTGGAACAGTCAATAATTTTGCACGTGTGTTAAGTATTCCTTTGAAAGAAGAAGACGCCTTTGAGACCATTTTGGCAGGACAGACCACGCCAGTTGATTTTGGGATGGTAAATCAAGATGTGATGATTTCGACCTTAACGATTGGACTATTAGCGGACACAGCAGCAAATGTGACCCAACAGGAGAAACAAAAATATGGTCCTTTAGCCTTTACAAAGCAATTTTTCCGCTTATTAATGAAAAAGAAAAAATACAAACTAAAAATTGATGGCGATGAAAGACGTTGGCATGGCAAAGCCCAATTATTAACGATGACCATGACGAATTCTGCTGGCGGCTTTACCAATTTCGATGCCAATGCCACGCCAGATGACGGCGAAGTGCACATTATCATTTTACCTAAGCTAGTTTTTTACAAGTTTGTCTATTATTTACCTAAAATTATCAGAGGACAATTAAATGAAATTCCTGGTGTCGTGTATTTCTCTGGGAGTCAATTTAAAATTAGTGGCGAAAAAGACAAGAAAGTCCAAACACGAACAGATGGCGACCCTACCGATGATTTACCGATTAAAGTAACGGTGGAAGCTGGGGGACTCAACGTGTTTGTTCCTGAAACGTCCACATCTACGAAAGAATAAAAGAAACAACTGTTATTTTTTCGTGGAATAGATTTCTCATTTTGTGTACAATAGAACAGAAGAGAGGCAGTTGAGTGAACAGTGAAATGGGATGAATATGTTGATATATTCGATACAGATGTCGTTTCTAAAATTATTATTTTAAGAAACTTGCCAATTAATGAAGGCTGGATTGACATCAATGAGTTAGCAGAAGAATTACAATTAAACAAAAAATCAGTCAAAAAATACGTAGAACTTCTAAAAGATGACATTACGTATTATGCTGTGGATAATGATGCTTCTTTGGCTTTTGAAAAGGGGCATGGCTATCGCTTGAACTTGGCGTCTAGCCAAGCGTTCCAGAAACTTTATACAGCAATTTTTCGGGATAGTTTAACTTATCAAGTAATGGAAGATTTATTCTGGGGTCGATTTAATGGGATTGTGCCAGCGACAACAAAATATCATACCAGTGATGCCACGATTCGGCGCTTGCTCAAAGGGTTTACAGAAATTTTAGCACCATTGGGGTTAGTGATTAATAAAAGCACCTGGAAAATTGAAGGCAATGAAGCGTATTTGCGCCATTTTGCTTACACTATTTTTATGGACTTAATCCGTGATACTTGGCCTTTTGACTATATACAAGAAACGGAAGTCGCACAAACCGTCCAAAAAATGATGGCTTTTTTCAACGTAGAAGTTGCGGAAACGGTGACACGCCGAGTTAAATATATGGTCGCTATCTCAAAAGTCCGGAGTGCGCAAGGCGCCGAATATCGACCTTCAGCCGAGCAAGAAACTTATTTAGAAGGTAATAAACATTACCAAGCCTTTATAGAAGAGATGACAGCTACAACCCTTTTCCTTAACAAAAACGATTTAACTTTTGTGTACTTTTTCTTGTTAGCCAATGACCAATTTTATCAAGATGAAGCCACTGCACAAGCAATTTTAGCGCATTTTGATGAGTCTGAAGCGCCTGTTTATATGTTGACTCATTTAGTCCAACATTTCTTATTAGAAGAAATACACATGACGCCGCAATTGGAGAAAATTCGTCCGCAAATTTTTTATTATTTGTTTGCTACACATTTATTTGCCGAACTTTACTATGTCCAAAATGTGAAAATGTACAATGTCTTTTGGAATAAAGTTAAAGAAAAATATCCAGTTCTTTTAGAAGAATTAAGCCAAGGCTTAAATCAACTTTACGAACAAACAGGCAATGAATTATTTACAAATAAAGAATTTTTGGCTTTGCGTTATTCTAGTGTTTTGGCGCTTTCTAATGATTTAATTCATCGTGAACAAAAAATTGTTTTAGGGTTAAAATCAGGCTTGCCAGTACTGGAAGAAGAACGGGTGAAACTTTCGATTGAAAATAATTTTCGTCGGTTTTATGCATTGGAAGTTTTACGATACAGTGAAGCAAGCAAAGAAGAATGGCAAAATATTGATTTACTATTAGTGACTTCTTTGGCAGATGTAGAAACGGGCCATCCAGAGATCTTTTTACTTTCAAGTGAGTTAACGTTTGAGCAATATAATCGTTTGAACCAAAAAATAGTAAAAATTAACGAGAAAAGAACCACGTCACTTTAATAAAAAATCAAAAAATGGGCTTTTTTGATGCATATGTCCGATAAATTGTAAAAAAATTTTTCTAAAAAGTAAAAAAAGACAAGAAGAAAACGTCAATAAGTAGGTGTTGATTACCTACTTATTGACGTTTTCTCGTTGTTTTTTAATAAATACTGCGTCAATTCTTCTGAAAATTATGTCAAAAAGGTACTTTTTTTGCTTTTTTTATCGTAAATAATAGATGGTTAGCTATTGATAGCAAAGGAACTACTACTTTTTTTAACAGTCAGTTAAAAAATATTGAGGGTTCTCACAAGAATTTTTCTATATAATAGAAAGAGCAAGGGAAGGAAGGCGGGATAGAATGAAAAAACGGATGGAACAAATTGAAGAAATTTTAAGTTGTGAAGAAAATAGTGCCGGTGTTCGCTTAAAGGAATTGGTTGAGGCTTTAGAATTAGAAGTCACAAATCAAAACTTGTTAAAGGTAACAAGTATCTTACATATGAATCCAAAATTTAAAAAAATTTATGCATACGAAGACAGTCGTGTTATTACGCTGTATCAACTTTTACAAAATAAGCCGTTGGAAGTAACGGAATGAAAAGTGGGAAACACATGAAGAAAACAATGCTCATTCTTCTATTTGGTTTATTGACAGTGGTGGGTCTACCAATGGTGACCGAAGCGGTTGAACCAGTTAACGCAACAGATACAACGATTTTTGGTGCGCAAGCGATGGTGCCTAATAGCACAGAGGATCAAACAGAGAAGTTACAGACGTTGCTGAGTCAGACAGCAAGGGAAGGACGGGCATTATTTTTACCACAGGGAAGTTATGCTCTGTCAAAAGATATTGTGATTTCTTCAAATTATCAATTAATTGGCGATACAACAGGAGCCACTATTTTACATAACGTTACAGGTACACCGATTCAGCTGACAGACACCACATACGGAACGAAAACCAATGTACGACTTCAGAATATTGCTTTTGACGGCATCAATGTGACCTTGAAATTGACGAATCAATTAACGCTAGCAAACAATATTTTTTATAATCCCTTAAAAGGATTCGTAGTCAATTTAAATGCAGATATTGGCGTTAAAATTTCAGGTAATATTTTTATGCGAGACACAGCACATATGCAGCCAGGAATTGATTTTAACCGAGCGATTTATATTGGTGGCTATTCAACGCCAAGTCGCTTCCAGTATATGTCAGATGTAGACATCGTGGACAATTTATTTGGGTTAAAAGTGACAGAATTAGATGCGATTAAAAGTACCAGTCGTTCAGACTTAGCAGCGACTATTACACGTTTGCAAACAGCCATTGAAGCCGGTGCTATTTCAGTACCTAATGAACAAAATTATCTATCCACCGGGGTTAATTCTTTTAATATGCTGAAGGATGTAACTGTCCAACATAATTTTTTCTATTCACCCTATGATAATGAAAACTTGAATGGTCTAGTGGGAGATCATGCAATTTATTTCCGTGGCGCCCAAAACATCACGGTGGTGGGGAATCATTTACGTGGACTACAAAATGGTCCAGCTGGCGGATTTAAGTTTAAATCAGGCCGTAATATTACGATTATGAATAATTATTTGCGAAATACAGGTCTCATTATGTATGGAACACCAGAGATCGGTTTGGCAGAAACGCAAGCAGAGGGGGCTATTTCAGAACTCTCTAACTGGTTAGTGGCTAACAACATTTTTGATTGGAAGTATTGGGACAATCAATATGCAATTGGAATGGAGTACAATCGTCATACGGGAAATAACAATGTGTTCAATGGCGTATTTATCAACAATCAGTTTGTTAACTACCATAATATTCCGCAAAATCGACGTCGGGAATTGTTAATCGCTAGTGGCGGTGGTTTCCGACCAGAAACGAGTTTTGTGAAAGACAATACTCGAGATGATGGCCTTAAAAACGGCCAATTATTGGTAGAAAATTGGACAGAGGCGGACTATCGCTTAATGCCAGCAACATGGGAATCGTTGGTTTCACCAACACTTTATGAGCAATATAAAAATACGCCAATTCCGGTTAGAAATACTTTAGCAACCCCTGTGGCTACAACGATTGTGCAAGGACAATCAATCGATCCGCAGCAACTGGTTGCTAATACAAATGACGCGGATGAAGCAGTCCCAGCCGCTAAAATCGTCAATCCAGAGGTCTTAAATGAAATCGGCCAACAAAAAGTGACTGTTCAATTAACTTATGAAACAGGTTCATTGGTAACAGTGAACGTACCGGTGACGGTAGAGGCTCCGGCAAAAAAGCTTGATTTGTCCCAGCTACAAACCGTTTATGCTTCGATTGGTGAAGCAAACCAATATACGGTTTACTCTTGGCAGCTATTCACTGCCATTGGGCCTAAAACAATTGTTCCTTCCTATTATCAGCAGGCGACACAATTGTTAGCAGAAGGTCAGGAGAGTCAGGACAAAACCCAAGAGCAAGTGGATCAGTTAACAAGTAATTTGCAATCTGCAATGAAAGTATTAGTCAAAAAAGCCGATATCACGCTAGAGCGTACAGAAGCAGAAACTGAACTGGCAATCGTCCATAAATTAGACGAATCTGTATATACCACAGACTCTTGGCAAGCCATGCAAGAAGCCTTAATAGATACAACAACTGGCGAAGAAAGTCCTAAACAGTTACAAAAATTGCTTGCTTGGTCAGATGAAGAATTATTGGAGCCAACACTTGGTGGCTTTAAAACGCCTGCAGATGCACAAAAGCGTATTAATCAATTAACACAAACTATAAAAATGGCGTTACTTCTGTTAGTTGAAAAATCAACAGAGACAACTAGTAACACAAGCGAAAGCAGCACCTCAAGCACAACCAGTGAAACCAGTAATACCAGCGAAAGCAGCACGCCAAGCACGACAAGTGAGAGCAGTAGTACGAGTGAAAGCAACACGCCAAGCACAACCAGCGAAAGTAGTGCTTCAAGTACGACCAGCGCAACCAACAGTACAAGTGAGAGTAGCACCCCAAGCACTGTAAACGAAAGCAGCCAAAACAAAGGCCAGAATTCTGTCATTTACGCGGTAGAGTCTAATCAAGATCCTAATGACGCTCAAAGTAATTCAAAGCCCTCTGCCAAGGCTAGTCAAACAAAGGAATCAGTAGCAGAAAACCAAGCAACTAAACAGATACAGACGAATCAAGAATCGTCAGGAACAGTCAAAAAAGCGGATAATACGACCAAAATTGCCAAGAAAAAATTCCCCAAAACAGGGGAACAATCTTCAGCAGTTGGGAGCTTCCTAGGCCTGAGTTTGTTATCGTTAACTGCAGCAACCTATTGTTTTAAAGTGAAAAGATAACTCTTTAAAAACGGATAAGTAAACATCTTGAAACAAGAAATAGGACTTGTTTCAGGATGTTTTCATATAAAATTAAAAGAACTACAGTTTTTAGTGAAAAAATACACAAAAGTACTTGAATTTCTGTGATATAAGGGTAAAGTAAAGGAGGACAAAAAACAAAGGAAGTGAAATGTTTGTATACACCAGATGAAATTTTAAGTATCAGTATTGAAAATGGTCAGAAAAAAATTCAAAAGCCTTTGGTAGCAAAACTCATTTTAGGATTTATCGGCGGTGCCATGATTTCCCTCGGCTATTTGGCTTATGTGCGTGTTTCCGCCTCTATTCCAGCAGATTTAGCCAGTGTTCAAGCTTTAGTGGGAGCTGCGGTTTTCCCAATTGGTCTAATTGTTATTTTAATGGCTGGTGGTGAGTTAATCACAGGAAATATGATGGCGGTGAGTACGGCTTGGTTTGCTAAAAAGGTCTCTTTCAGAGAATTACTCGTGAACTGGGTCACAATTACATTGGCAAATATGGTTGGCGCCCTATTTGTTGCCTATTTTTTTGGTCATTATTTAGGTTTAACCAGTAGCGGTGCCTATTTAAATCAGGTTCTTTCTCTTGCAGAACATAAAGTTGCAGCAACTTGGCTTCAAGCAATTATTTCAGGCATTGGCTGTAACTGGTTCGTAGGTCTGGCCTTATGGCTTTGTTATGGTGCGAAAGATGCAGCGGGGAAACTATTAGGCATCTGGTTTCCAGTAATGATTTTTGTTGCAATTGGCTTTCAGCATAGTGTGGCGAATGCATTCATCATTCCAGCCGCAATTTTTGAAGGCGGCGTTCAGTGGGGGGATTTTTTCCGTAATTTTGTTTTTGTTTATTTAGGTAATATCATTGGTGGCGCCATTTTTGTTTCTGGCTTTTACTATTTAAGCTATCGCAAACATTAAATCCATTTAGCAGATAAAAACCTACATAAAGGCTAAATGCCTTTGTGCAGGTTTTTTCTTTTTAAACAAAAAGGAAAACGGTTGAAAAATTATTGCTAGATTTTTAAAACAATGTTACATTAATGTTACAAAAAGATTTCTGGAGGTAACGAAAAATGAAAAAAATTGCTTTGTTCAGTATGTTAACGTTCAGTGTATTGTCTTTAAGTTTAGCAGGATGTGGAAACAAAAAAACAGCAAGCACAAATGATTCTAAGCCAAAGCAAGAAACAAAGAAAGCCACGCAGAAATCCTCTAGCCAACAAGAAATGAAAAGTAGTCATTCGTCTGTCACGGGTCAAAATTCTAATGTGACAGGGGAAGAAAATCCGTCAGAAAATGCCACGCAGCCTTCTGCAGGAACTGATGAAACGAATGAAGTCCCTCAAAACCAAGCACCTGATACAAACATTACAATTACCAATGTTGTTTTCAATCCTGAAAGAAATGAAATTAATGGTACTACATTACCTAATGCAACCATTACAGCAACGGTAGTCGGTGATGCTTCTGCACAAGCAGGTGTTTTTTATGCGGATGCCAATGGCAATTTTACAGTAATTAGTCCCAGAGCGGGAGCGACTACTCAATTAATCGCAACCGTTGATCAACGGAATAGTGCACCTGTCCAAATTGATATTCCAAGTTCAGGACAAGAAGCAGCGCTTTCTTTTAGCAATATTACGATTGATCCGAAACAAGGGACAATTTCTGGTAAAACAGCACCTAATGCAACTATTTTAGTGTCACGTGCAGATGATGCGCGGGTGATTTTAGCAAGTTTTACTGCGGATGCCCAAGGGAATTTCACAGCCAGTAATTTAGTTCCCGGCACAAAAAATCGCTTAGATGTTACGTTAAATGGAGAAATAGGGACACCTTACTTGTTTGATTTACCAAATTAAAATAGAAGAGAAGTGATCAAAGCCACCAACGCTAGTTAGCGTTGGTGGCTTTGATGTTTTAAGCTTCTTCTTTTTTATGATTGCGGATATGTAAATAGATGGTATTTTTTGAAATACCTAATCGATCGGCAATCTTTATGACAGAATCTTTGAGATTAAAAATTCCTTGATCATATAAACGAATAACAATTTCTTTATTTTGATTCAAATGTGATACATTTGGATCGCTTTCTACTGCTTGTTTTACTTTTGTCAGTGAAGTAGTGATTAATTCGTCAATATTGTCAGAAAAATGTTCAGAATTTTTAAGCTCTTGGGACATATCATTTTGTTGTCCTGAAGGTAATAAGTCTTGCAAGTAATCAATTAATGGCATTTCTAAATGCATATTGATACAGATCAATCCAATAATACGATCATTTTCACCGATAACTGGAATGGTGGAAGATTTTAAAATAACCCCTTTTTGATTTTTATTGTAGTAGGGTTTCACAGCGTAATCATGTTCCGACTCTACTTGACTTAACATTTTTAACGCCATATCAGTAATGGGGGCACCTTCCTTGCGGTTACTGAAATGGCCATTGATGACTTTGATAGCTGAACTTTCCAAATTTTCTAAACTATGAAGAATGACTTCATGGGTACTACCAAAGAAGTTCCCTAATCCATCAAGCATTAAGGCATGTGAATGTAAGATTTGTTTATCTACTTCACTTAAACGTAAATATGACTCCAAGTGATATCCTCCCCTACACTGAAATTAATTTTAGTGTAATACTTTTTTAATGGAAAAGCAATAAGATTCTTTACGTTAAAAAAATACATTGACTAAACTTTTGTTTAGTCGTATACTCTGAATGTGGAATGAAATTTTTGTTACTCATTGTACTTTAGTTCATCGGAATGCTCGCTCATTCTTTCACTTGTTGAGCAATAAAAATTTTATTCAGGAGTACCATCCGTTATAAAAAAATATAGTTGGAGGCAAAGAAATGAAAACGTTATCAGGAATCTTGATGTTAGTCTTAGTTTTATGTGGCATGTCCCTATTCTCTTTTAAAGCACCGCGAGGGAAAAAATCTTTAAGTGCTTTGTCTGGTGCAGCTTGTGCCACCTTTCTACCAGAGGCATTTTTGCGGTATGCAGTAGGCGGCGTTTTTCATTTAGATTATGTGTCGCAAATTGGTGAAACTATGGGTAGTCTAGGTGGTTTAGCAGCTGGAGCTCTTGTGCCGCTTGCTTTCGGGATTAGTCCAGTTTTTTCAATTATTTTAGGTCTGTCATTGATTAAAGTCAGCTTGTTACCAGCCTTTATTACCGCATATCTTTTATCTTTTGTTGTTGAGCAGATGCAAAAACGTATTCCAGAAGGGATTGACTTATTAGTCGTTATTTTAGTCATTCCAGTCGCTGCTTCGTTAGTTGCTGGTTTTATTCAACCCGTTGTATTAGGTGTCCTAGAAGTTATTGGGGGCACGATTTTAAGTGCAGTAGATGGCAATCCATATGTGATGGGCGCAATTTTAGGTGCTATTATCCCGATTGTTGGTATGACACCGTTAAGTTCAATGGTTTTAACTGCCTTGATTGGTTTGACTGGTGTACCAATGGCTGTCGGTGCGTTGACTTGTTACGGCAGTTCCATTGTCAATGCGGCGCTATTTAAAAAGTTAAAACTAGGCACAGCTTCAACTCCGTTAGCTGTGGCAATTGAGCCATTAACACAAGTCGATATCATCAGCTCCAATCCAATACCTATTTACGCAACGAATTTATTTTCAGGAATGGTTAGTGGTATTGTAGTGACTTTCTTTGGCTTAAAAGTACCTGTGACAGGAATGGCAACACCGTGGGCTGGTTTACTTGTGACATTAGGTAACAATGCCATTCAAACGACTTTACTAGCAGTAGCGATTATCACAGTGGTCAGTCTGATGTTTGGATTTTTAGGTGCGCTGGTCTTTAAACGTTACAGAATTGAAGCGGTGGATAATACACCAGAATTTGAAGGAACGACGGAAGTAACCAGTGAAAAAGAAAAAGAAGCAGTAAAAACCAAAGGAGGAGTTACGTATGAACACAGCTATGGCCATCAATAAACCTAAAAAAGTGAACAAAGTAATGAACTACAAAAGTTGTTTTGACATTATCGGTCCTATTATGATTGGTCCTTCTAGTTCGCATACAGCTGGGGCCTTAGCAATTGGCTTAGCGGCAAGAAAGTTATTCGGCGGAACGCCAGAAAAAATTGTGATTAAATACTATGAATCTTTTGCAGACACGCATAAAGGACATGGAACTGATTTTGCAATTATTGGCGGAATTCTTGGACTAGCAGCAGATGATGCCAACGTAACACAATCCATTGAACTTGCGGAAGAACAAGGAATTGAGATTCAATTTTTAGAAATGAGTGAAGAAAGTCCAGTGAAGCATGCTAATACAGCATGTGTGACACTCAGTGATGCAACGCACGAAATCCATTTAACAGGAATTTCTGTAGGTGGCGGTACTATCGAGGTGAAATACATTGAATTAGACGGTTTCAATGTACAACTACATGGTCCTTTACCTATTTTGTTAGTCATTAATCAAGAAGAGCAGGCGATGCAAGCTTTTAAAGATACGTTACAAAAAAATAATATTCAAGTGAATGCGGTGTCTCGTTATGTGGAAGGGAATCAAATTTTATTCATCTTTGACTTAGATTCGACACCAATTTCCTCGGTGAAAGAACAACTGTTTTCACTAGATGACACATCGAAAATAATCTTATTATGATAGGAGTTTGACATATGTACCTTTCGATTGAAGAATTTATCGATAAAGCTGAAAAAACAGGAAAAAAAATCTCTGATTTGATGATTGAGCAAGAAATGGAGCGTAGCCAAAAAAGCTATGAAGAAATTTGGACACAGATGGGTCAAAATTTGGATGTCATGGATGCTGCTGTCAAACGCTCGCAAGAAGGAGCAGGCGTTTTTTCTCCTACTGGGTTAACGGGCGGTGATGCGGCTCGTTTAAAAAAATACCGCGCAGCTGGCAAAACGTTATCAGGTGATTTAATGATGTCTGCAGTTCAAGCCGCACTAGGTACTAATGAAGTCAATGCAGCAATGGGCGTTGTTTGCGCAACGCCAACCGCTGGTGCAAGTGGCACCTTACCAGGGGTTTTAACAGCGATTAAAAATACCTTGAATTTAACGCGTGATCAACAAATTCGTTTCTTGTTTACCAGTTCTTTATTTGGGATGGTCACAGCCAACAATGCGATGATTGCTGGTGCTGTTGGTGGATGTCAAGCCGAGGTAGGCAGTGCTTCAGCGATGGCCGCCGCTGCAGCTGTTGAAGCGGCTGGCGGAACACCACGCCAATCTTCTGAAGCTTTTGCTATGGCTTTAGGGAATTTATTAGGTTTAGTTTGTGACCCAGTGGCTGGGTTAGTCGAAATTCCTTGTGTCAAACGAAATACAGTAGGTGCAGGCAATGCGTTAATCGCTGCAGATATGGCTTTAGCTGGAATTGTAAATAAAATACCAGCAGATGAAGTGGTGGAAGCCATGAATAAAGTCGGCCGTCAATTACCACGAGAATTGAGAGAAACGGGTTTAGGTGGCTTAGCTGGCACAGCGACTGGCCAACGAATGAAGAATGAGATTTTTGAAAAAGTAAAATTCACCATTGTTTAAAATTTAATCATGAAGAGGGAAATAAGATGCTGGATATGAAAAAAATTCGCCAAAATGTAGAAGTGGTACAGGAAAAGTTAAAAACACGTGGTGTGGACGAGGAAGTTTTATTACGCTTTTTGGCTTTAGATGAAGAACGGAGAGCGTTACTTGTTAAAGTTGAAGAACTGAAAAAACACCGTAATCAGGTATCAGGAGAAATTGCACAATTAAAGCGTGCACAAAAAGATGCTTCACAACAATTACTAAATATGCAAGAAGTTAGCGAGCAAATTAAAGTTTTAGACCAAGAAGTTGTTCATTTGCAAGAACAATGCACAGCCATTGCAGAACGTCTGCCTAACTTACCTCATGAGAGCGTACCTGTTGGCGCAGATGAAGCCGCCAACGTAGAAGTTCGGCGGTGGAGTACGCCGAAAACTTTTTCATTTGAACCGAAACCACATTGGAAAATCGGTGAAGCCTTAGGAATTTTAGATTTTGAAAGAGGCGCGAAAGTATCTGGTAGCCGTTTTCTTTATTACAAAGGTTTAGGGGCTCGTTTAGAACGAGCGGTCTATAATTTTATGTTAGATCAACATGTTAATGAACATGGTTATACCGAGGTGATTCCTCCTTATTTGGTCAATAGCAAAGCAATGTTTGGCACCGGTCAGTTTCCTAAGTTCAAAGAAGATGTCTTCCAAGTTGCAGAAAGTGATTTGACGCTGATCCCCACAGCGGAAGTCCCGTTAACTAACTACTATAATAATGAAATTTTAGAGGCGCAAGAGTTACCGATTTATTTTACTGCTTTAAGTCCTTCTTTTCGCTCGGAAGCGGGTAGTGCAGGTCGTGATACCCGAGGATTAATTCGTTTACACCAGTTCCATAAAGTAGAAATGGTTAAATTTAGTGATGCAGAACACTCCTATGAAGAATTAGAAAAAATGACCAACAATGCTGGAGACATTTTAGAAAAATTGGGCCTCCCTTATCGAGTGATTACTCTTTCGACAGGTGACATAGGCTTCTCGGCAGCGAAAACCTATGATTTAGAAGTTTGGATTCCGGCACAGAAAACGTATCGAGAAATTAGTTCTTGTTCAAACTGTGAAGACTTCCAAGCACGTCGGGCGTTGATTCGTTATCGTGATAAAACGGGTCATGTTCAATATGCCCATACTCTTAATGGGTCAGGACTTGCTGTTGGTCGAACAGTGGCTGCCATTTTGGAAAATTATCAAAATGAAGATGGCACCGTAACGATTCCAGAAGTTCTACGTCCTTATATGGGCGGTTTAACGAAAATAGATTAAAAAAGAAGGTTGATGTTGTGACATCAACCTTCTTTTTTAATTCGTTAAATCCGTTAACCAATGCCCAATTTCTTGAAAAACTGTTGCTTTTTCCATTTCTAATAAAATTTCATGACGCAATGTGGGAAATAGTCGTAACGTCACGTGCTGAAAACCTGCATGCTTTAATTGCTTTTGAATTTTCGCTGGCCCCTTGCTGAAATCACCAACTGGGTCTTCAGCGCCACTAATGATTAAAATAGGCAATTCTTTTGGGATCGCTTGGTACCAATTCCTTTGATTTGCTCGTTTAACAAGTGAAAAAAGGGTAGCAAAACCATTATTGGTAAATACGAAGCCCATTAATGGGTCATTTTCATAGTCAGCGACATTGGCTTGATTTTTAGAAAGCCAATTAAAGGAACTTGCTTCAGGAAATTTTTTGCTAAAAGAACCAAATGCCAGCTTATCAATGAACGGAGCTGTTTTTTTCGGCTGTTTCTCGGCCATTTTTTTAATAAAAGGCAATGCTGCGGTTAAAGGTAACGGACTTGTTCCAGTGCCCATGAAAATGACTCCTTGCATAGTCACAGGATAGTCTTGCAGATAGTTGCGCAAGGCGAAAGACCCCATGCTGTGACCCATCATAAAATAGGGCAATTGTGGATAGTGATTCATAGCCCATTGTTTCACTTGATGAATATCTGTAACGACATTTTCAGGCCCTTGTTCTCCAAAAAAACCATAGATCGGTGCGCTTGGTTGTACAGATTCGCCATGACCTAGATGATCATGCCCAATTACGGCAAACCCTAATTGATTTAAAAAACGAGCAAATTCATCATAACGTTGGATATGCTCTGCCATGCCGTGAATCAATTGAACTACGGCTTTGGGTGAAGGGCAGGGCCAATGACGTACATTGAGCTGAGTTTGTTGATCGTTTGAAGTGAGTATGAATTGTTCAGTCATAAGAAACCCTTTCTTTGCTTTTTGATTATTATACAAAAAAAAGACGGTGTTCAAAAGAAAAACTCATGAGAAAACGCCTCAGCTTTCACTGAGACGCCTTTTTTTATTTATCTTTAATAAAAATAGCAATGATGTCAAAAAATAGTCGATTTTACTAAGTGATGAATTATGGGTGGTACAAATACTGCTGGAAATAGTTGTTAACTTCAAGGGCATCTTCTTTATTTTTTGAAAGAATTAAGATGGTATCATCCCCAGCGATGCAGCCCAAGATATGAGGGTTGTGGATACGTATGCGATCAATTAAAACCCCAATGGCTTGCCCATTGCCAGGTAAGACGGTTAAAAGATTTGTGAACTCTATTTGTGTTAAAGAAACACCAGTTTCAATAATAATGTCAACAAGACGTTCTTCATCTGTTTTATATTTTGGACGAAGGGCAGAATTATTCAAGATACGATAATAGGCTTCTCCTTGACCATTGTCTACTTTGTTTAAATTCAGCTCACGAATGTCACGAGAAATAGTTGCTTGTGTGGTGTGAATATTTTCTTTTTCCAATAATGCTAGTAATTCACTTTGTGTATGGATTTCATTTTCTGTGACCAATCGCTTAATCATCGTTTGGCGTTTTAATCGGTTCATTACTTTCCTCCAGTTCAGTTAATCATGCAAAAGAACATCATTGCTGTTATTTAAAACGGTGCCAGTAATTCCCTAAAATCACTGTACAACGTTTTACTAAATTGTGCAAGTCTCACTTTTTTAAATGAGAAATATCCGACAAAATCAATGTGAAGCTTTTAGCTAAACGACCCTTTTTCTATTCTAATTAGAGAGATTCTGCTAGTATTGCTTTGTAAATGTCTGGAGGAAGGGTGTTATTTGTGAATAAGCAAACACGCCAAAGTTTGATTAAAGAAATCATTCAAACAACCGTAATTCATAGTCAAAATGAGTTGTTAAGAGAATTAAAAAAGCGCGAGATAAATGTCGCACAAGCAACGATTTCACGGGATTTATGGGAATTAAAAGTCGTCAAAGCATTAGATGAGTCTGGCGAGATGCGGTTAACGATTTTTGAACAATTCACTTCTTTAGAAGAACGAAAAAAAGAACAGTTGATACAAGCAATTCGTGAGGTAGTGACCAAAGTTGAACGTGTCGTCTTTTTACTAGTGGTTCATACATTACCAGACAACGCAACATTGTTTTCAGCTGTACTTGATGAAGTGTCTTTGTGTGAAAAGAAATGTTCTGTCGCTGGCTTCGACACTGTTATTATTGTTTCATCATCCGAGGAAAAAGCACAAGAACTAGAGCAGTATTTTCAACAATTTATTCAGCCAACACCTTTGTCAAAAAGTAACGCATAAAAGGAAGTGAGCCAGAAGTCGTTTTGACTTCTGGCTCACTTCCTTTTACCTCTATAAGATTATAACTTTATGAAGTGTATGGAGAAATAATTTTTTTTGAATAAATGCATTTTTTTTTATTTAATTATGCATTATTTTTTTAGAATATCTATGAAAGCGCATTCTTTTAGGCTGGAAATATGCATAAGAAAGAATACCGTTGTATATTTGGTATTTTGTTTGGCAAATGGCTCACGTCCTAGGTTAATCAGGTCTGTTATTCTGTGTTTGTAATTAAGTTGAGGAGGTTATTTCACATGAGTCATCCAATTAATGTATTTTCTGAAATCGGGAAATTGAAAACAGTGATGTTACATCGTCCAGGTAAGGAATTAGAAAATTTAATGCCAGATTATCTGGAGAGACTGTTGTTTGATGATATTCCGTTTTTAGAAAAAGCACAAGCAGAACATGATGCATTTGCAGAGTTGTTACGATCAAAAGATATCGAAGTGGTCTATTTAGAGGACTTAGCTGCTGAAGCGTTGATTAATGAAGAGGTCCGCCGACAATTTATTGACCAATTCTTAGAAGAAGCCAATATTCGCAGTGAATCAGCAAAAGAAAAAGTTAGAGAGTTAATGTTAGAAATTGACGACAACGAAGAACTGATTCAAAAAGCGATTGCTGGCATTCAAAAACAAGAATTACCTAAATATGAGCAAGAATTTTTAACAGATATGGTTGAAGCGGATTATCCATTCATTATTGATCCAATGCCTAACTTATACTTCACGCGTGATAACTTTGCGACAATGGGCCACGGGATTTCTTTAAATCATATGTATTCAGTAACTCGACAACGGGAAACTATTTTTGGGCAATACATTTTTGATTATCATCCTCGTTTTGCTGGAAAAGAGGTTCCTAGAGTCTATGATCGTTCAGAATCAACCAGAATTGAAGGTGGCGATGAATTAATTCTTTCAAAAGAAGTGGTGGCCATTGGGATTTCTCAAAGAACGGACGCCGCGTCAATTGAAAAAATTGCGAGAAATATTTTTGAACAAAAATTAGGATTCAAAAATATCTTGGCTTTTGATATCGGTGAACATCGTAAATTCATGCATTTAGATACCGTTTTTACCATGATTGACTATGATAAATTTACGATTCATCCAGAAATCGAAGGCGGCTTGGTTGTTTACTCGATCACTGAAAAAGCAGATGGAGACATCCAAATTACAAAAGAAAAAGATACATTAGATAACATTTTATGCAAATACTTGCATTTAGACAATGTTCAACTAATCCGTTGCGGCGCTGGAAATTTAACAGCAGCAGCCCGTGAACAATGGAACGACGGTTCAAATACATTAGCAATTGCCCCTGGGGAAGTTGTTGTTTACGATCGGAATACGATTACGAATAAAGCGCTAGAAGAAGCAGGCGTGAAATTGAATTACATTCCAGGAAGTGAACTAGTACGTGGCCGTGGTGGCCCTCGTTGTATGAGTATGCCACTTTACCGTGAAGATCTTTAAAAAACACCCAAAAATAGGAGGAATCATCATGAATTCAGTATTTCAAGGACGTAGTTTATTAGCAGAAAAAGATTTTTCAAGAGCAGAATTAGAGTATTTGGTAGACTTCAGTATTCACTTAAAAGAATTGAAGAAAAAAGGGATTCCACATCACTATTTAGAAGGAAAAAATATCGCTCTTTTATTTGAAAAAACTTCGACACGGACACGCTCTGCATTTACTACAGCAGCGATTGATTTAGGGGCACATCCTGAGTATTTAGGCGCCAACGATATTCAATTAGGTAAAAAAGAATCTGTTGAAGATACAGCGATTGTTTTAGGTAGTATGTTTGACGGGATTGAGTTCCGTGGCTTTAGTCAAGAAGTAGTGGAAGATTTAGCGAAATATTCTGGTGTTCCTGTTTGGAATGGTTTAACGGATCAATGGCATCCAACACAAATGATTGCGGACTTTATGACAGTGAAAGAAAACTTTGGTCGTTTAGAAGGAATCACTTTAGTATATGTCGGCGATGGCCGTAACAACATGGCAAACAGCTTGTTAGTGACAGGTGCTATTTTAGGCGTAAATGTTCGCATTTGTGCACCAAAAGAATTGTTCCCTTCTGATGAAGTCGTTAATTACGCAAAAGAATTTGCGAAAGAATCTGGTGCAGAATTAATGATTACAGACGACGTTGCTAAAGGCGTTAAAGGAGCCAACGTGTTATATACAGACGTTTGGGTGTCCATGGGTGAAGAAGATAAATTTGAAGAACGTGTCAATCTGTTGAAACCTTATCAAATTAATATGGCTATGTTAGAAAAAACCGAAAACATGGATGGCGATTTAATCGTATTACACTGTTTACCAGCCTTTCATGATACGAAAACACAATACGGAGAAATGGTTGCTGAAAAATTTGGCATTACTGAAATGGAAATTACGGATGAAGTCTTCCGCAGTAAATATGGCCGTCAATTTGAAGAAGCAGAAAACAGAATGCATTCTATTAAAGCAATCATGGCAGCTACTTTAGGCAACTTATTCATTCCTCGTGTGTAGGAAGCAACTGAAAAAACATTGAAAAAAGAATAGTCGTTTCGCCCTTTAAGAGATTCTTTTGAAGGGCGGCCTATTCTTTATTATGATAGGAAAGAAGGATTTGTAATGGGGAAAAAAATGGTCGTTGCACTAGGCGGAAATGCCATCCTTTCAAATGATGCTAGTGCACATGCACAACAGCAAGCATTAGTTCAAACATCTGCCTATTTAGTTCATTTAATTAAACAAGGGCATCGGTTGATTGTTTCACATGGCAATGGTCCACAAGTCGGAAATCTATTATTGCAACAACAAGCAGCTGATTCTGAAAAAAATCCAGCAATGCCGCTAGATACGTGTGTTGCTATGACACAAGGAAGTATCGGCTACTGGTTGTCCAATGCGCTTAATCAAGAATTAAACAAAGCAGGAATCAAGAAACAAGTGGCTACTGTTTTAACACAGGTGGTCGTAGATCCAGCAGATGAGGCTTTCAAAAATCCAACAAAACCGATCGGTCCATTTTTTACAGAAGCTGAAGCCAAAGAAGCAATGCAAGCAGGTGCTATTTTTAAAGAAGATGCAGGACGTGGCTGGCGCAAAGTCGTTCCAAGTCCTAAGCCAATTGACATCCACGAGGCTGAGACTATTAATACCTTAATAAAAAATGATATAATTACCATTTCATGTGGTGGTGGCGGCATCCCTGTCGTAGGACAAGAATTAAAAGGTGTCGAAGCAGTAATCGATAAAGATTTTGCTTCTGAAAAACTAGCAGAATTAGTGGATGCGGATGCACTAGTTATTTTAACTGGCGTGGATTATGTGTGCATTAATTATGGCAAACCAGATGAAAAACAATTAACCAATGTCACTGTAGCAGAGTTGGAAGAATACAAACAAGCGGGTCATTTTGCACCAGGTAGTATGTTACCGAAAATTGAAGCCGCCATTCAGTTTGTAGAAAGCCAACCCAATAAACAAGCAATTATCACTTCTTTGGAAAACTTAGGAAGTATGAGCGGCGATGAAATCGTAGGAACGGTTGTGACAAAATAAAGTATAGTATTTAGGAGAATTAAGATGATGATAGAGAAAATAATCACTAAAAATAATCAAGATTTTCAATACTTTTCTGAATCAGAACTAACAGAATTGCGTAACGAGAGTTTCGTTCGCTCCTATAAAAAAGGCCAAGTCCTTTTTTATCCAGGTGATCCGAGAAATCATTTAATTTTATTGGTTTCAGGTGTCATTAAAATTGAAAAAAATGATCGCAGTGGTAATTTTTCCTATCTGCATTTTATGAAAAAGCAGGCTCTTTTTCCGAGAATCGGACTGTTTCAAGATGAGGTTCATTACGACTCCGCGATTGCCTATACGGATATTGAGGTTGTATTTGTGCCAGTTAAACTGTTTGAGCGTTTTCTCCAAAATAATCCCCAGCAATTGATTCATTGGATTCAAGAACAATCGGTCCTTTTAAAAGAAAGCATGATAAAAATCCAAAAAGGAACAACCAATGATGCATGTGAACGGATTGTGACATCACTGGCGATGTTATTAAATGATTTAGGAGAACGAATTGACAACAGAGAACGCGTTGCAATTGCTTGTCCAATTACCATTAATGACATTGCACGGATGAGTGGAACTACGCGGGAAACAGCAAGCAGTGTTATGAAAAAATTAGTCCAAATGAACCGTATTAGCTACAGTCATAAATTCTTAACTTTTCTAGATACACCATTCTTTATTGATCGATTGAGTAATTAATCATAGAGAAGGGAGATACAGGAAAGTAGGTTCCTGTATAAAAGGATATGGCAGAAAAAAAGAAGAAAAACAAAAAACAGCTTTCGTCTTTTAGTATTTTATTTATTATTTTAATTGTTTTAGGTATCGTAACGGTCTTGCTAAATGGCCAGCCATTTACCCCAAGAGAAATTGATGGCAAAATGGTTGACCACGTGGTAGGGGCCAAATTATCGGATATTATCATGGCTCCATTCAATGGGTTTAAAGATGCCATTGAAATTAATATTTTTATTTTAGTACTCGGTGGCTTTTTAAATATTGTGACGCAAACTGGGGCTCTTGAAGCAGGGATTCAATCAGTCGTTAAAAAGTTAAAAGGGAACGAATTGAAAATCATTCCGATTTTAATGATTTTATTTTCTATTGGTGGGTCGACTTATGGAATGGCAGAAGAAACAATTCCTTTTTATGGTTTATTGAGTGCCACCATGGTCGCCGCTGGTTTTGATACGTTTGTCGCAGTGGGGACTGTGCTATTGGGTGCAGGATCAGGTGTTATCGGTTCAACGGTTAACCCTTTCTCCACAGGGGTAGCGATGGATGCGTTACGAGGTATTGGCATTCAGCCGAATACAGGAATTATTTTAATTGTCGGTGCTATTTTGTGGGCGGCCTCTACCAGCTATTCTATTTTCATTGTGATGCGTTATGCGAAAAAAGTGAAGGCTGACAAAGGTTCAACAATTTTATCTTTACAAGAACAAGAGGATATGGAAAAAACGTATGGACAAGCAGCGTCGAAAGAAATGCCATTTACGAATCGTCATAAAAAAATCTTAATGGTATTCGCTTTCTGTTTTGTCGTTATGATTGTTTCCTTAATTCCATGGAACGACTTTGGAGTGACGATTTTCAAAGGCTGGACGTCTGTTTTAACAGGCAACAGTTTCGGTGACTGGTACTTTGGCGACTTAGCGATGTGGTTCTTCCTTTTAGGGATCATTGCTGCCTTGATTGGTCGCTTTACTGAAAAAGAAACCATTGAAGCATTTATCGACGGTGCCAAAGATATGTTATCCGTTGTTTTAATCATTGTAGTTGCTCGCGGGGCATCTGTTTTGATGTCTAAAACGTATTTAGATTCATTTATCCTTGATAAAGCGGCAGGCTTATTACAAGGACTCTCCCCAGTTTTATTTGTCATCGGTGCCTTTGTTTTATACTTAGGTTTATCTTTCCTAATTCCTTCAACTTCTGGTTTAGCGTACGTTTCTATTCCTGTAATGGGTGCGTTAGCTAAAAACATTGGTTTAAGTCCAGAAGTGATGGTTATGATTTTTGCTTCAGGTTGTGGCTTGATTAATTTGATCACGCCAACATCTGGTGTTGTAATGGGTGGTTTGGAAATTTCCAAAGTTCAATATGCCACTTGGACAAAATTCATGGCCAAACCAATGATTGTCTTAGGCTTAATTAACCTAATTATCTTAATTGGCGCGATGTTACTCTTTAGCTAATCAAAAATTTTTTATGTTAGGGCTTCGGCTTTCGGAAAAAAGAAGAAGCAATGAAACAACAGCGACTACCTAAAAGTAGTCGCTGTTGTTTCATTTTGATAATTGTTGAATTAACAATTTTGCGACAGCGCGGACAGAAAAAGGGTTTTGCCCAGTGATTATAAGGCCATCTTGATACGCAAATTCTTTATAGGGGCGTTTTTTCGCAAAAGTAGCACCATGTTCTTTGGCAATTGTTTCGTTTAAGAAAGGAACAACTGCTTTTTTCATGGCTAAAATTTCTTCTGCAGTAGTGAAGCCAGTAATGGTTTTATCTGCAATCAAATAATTTCCTGACGCATCTTTGACATTTAAAAGACCAGCAATTCCGTGACAAACAGAAGTTAGGTATTTGCCCTGTTCGTAAAGGCTACGAGTGATTGCTTGCAACTGAGGGTTATCAGGAAAGTCCCACATAACGCCATGGCCTCCTGTAAAGTAAATTGCTGCGTATTCATCTGGCTCAATTTCTTCAAGAGAGAGGGAATGCGCTAGCGCTCGTTCTTGAAAATCGGCACTTTCATAAACCGCCATAATGGATGAATCTACATATTTCATACTCCGGGGATCCAAAGGGACATAGCCTCCTTGGGGACTAACATAGTCAACTGAAAATCCTGCTTTGGTTACTTCTTCCACGAACTCCGTGGCTTCACCTAGCCAGAGGCCAGTCGGTTCTTCGGTGCCGTGATAACGGGAAACGTTTGTGAGGACCACGAGAATTTTTTTCATGCTTGCTTCCTCCCTGGCATAATCGACGTAATGTGGGTCAATAGTTGTTGGAGTTGCTCAATTTTGGTGGTATCGTGAGAAAGTGAGTAATAATTTTTAGTTCCTTCACTGCGACAATCAATTAATTTGGCTTGTTTCAAAATTTTTAAGTGGTGAGAAACAGCGGGGCGTGAGAGCTGTGTCGCCTCTGTTAACTCAGTGACACGACGGCCAACACAGGCTTGGTCTTCTAACAGTGCAATAATAATTGCTTGGCGTTTTTCATCACCCAATGCGATTAAAAAATCACTAAGCGCAGTAAATTCTGTTTGAATTTCTTCTAATTCTTTCATATTTTTCCGCCTCTTTGGTTCGTATTTTTAAACGATTAAACCATTTTTCGTGTTTTTTGTCAATAAAATACGCTGAGGGCTGAAACTTGACGTGGATTCCATTCTTCGTTAAGATACTAATTGATTAAAGGTTTAAACTTTTAAACCAATAAAAGAGATAGAAAGAGAGGAAAGATTCAATGATGAAAGCCGCTTTAATTCATAAATACGGACAAAAAGAATTAGCAATCGAGGAGGTGCCCTTACCCACCATTCATGACAATGATGTTTTGGTCAAAATTATCGCTGCCAGTATCAACCCGATTGATTTAAAAACAAAAGATGGTAAAGTAAAGATGCTTTTAAATTATCAAATGCCACTGATTTTAGGCAGTGATTTTGCTGGGATTGTTGTCTCTGTTGGAAAAAATGTTCAAAATTTTAGGCTGGGCGATGCAGTATACGGACGAGTACCCAAAAATCGCGTGGGAACTTTTGCTGAATATATTGCAGTGGATCAAGCGGCTGTAGCTATGAAGCCGAAAAATTTAACGTTTGAAGAAGCTGCGGCCATTCCGTTAGTCGGTTTGACAAGTTATCAAGCGCTACATGATATTATGAATGTGCAGCCAGGCCAGAAAGTCCTGATTCAAGCAGGTTCAGGAGGGATTGGAACCATTGCGATTCAATTAGCAAAACTAGCAGGCGCTTACGTTGCCACCACCACGAGTAGTAAAAATAAAGAATGGGTTCAAGCGTTGGGAGCAGATGAAGTGATTGACTATCGGACACAAAATTTTGAAGAAGTTTTATCCGACTACGATTATGTGTTTGATACAATGGGGGGGACAATCTTAGAAAAAGCTTTCTCAGTGGTTAAACCTCAGGGAAAAGTCGTTACATTGTCAGGCATTCCCAACGAACGTTTTGCTAAAGAGTATGGCTTGCCGCTTTGGAAACAATGGGCCTTTAAAATAGCTACTCGCAAGATTCATCGATTGGAGCAAGCCACAGATGTTAGTTATCATTTTTTGTTTATGCGTCCAGATGGCGAGCAATTAGCTTTACTCACTGAGTTCATTGAACAGGGAAAATTACAGCCGATAATTGACCGAGTCGTTCCTTTTAGCCAAATTCAAGAAGCGGTGGATTATTCACTGACAGGACGAGCACAAGGGAAAATTGTTGTGAAAATCGCCGATGTTGATCACGACTAAGTAAAGGAGACTTGCAAGAAAAATAGGCCTGTTTTTCTTGCAAGTCTCAAAATTTACCATTTAAACGCCGCCTAACGAAAGTGATTTTAGGCGGGAAAAGATTTTTATAGAAAATCCTCATTTTTCCAGTTTCTATTTTGCAAATTCGTTATTTTTTGTTATTCTATTGATGGTTGTGTATGCGCTTTCTTTTTAGGTAGATACACAAAAATGAACGGAGTGCAGAAAGGAATGGTGTTCAAAGTGGGGAACAATTTATCGACAAGAAGAGGAGAAAACAGAGAAACAATTGTCAGTTGGCTGGGTCTTTCGTTATTGGTTGGCTTGGCGTTTATCTTATTTAGTTTGTTTCATCAACCGATGGTCAGCCAAGCCAATGAGCCGACCCAAGAGAAACATTTTATGGTTTACTATCGGGCCTGGCGTGACAAAACAATGCAAGGGGTTAATACAACATTGCCAGATGAAAATTGGCTAACGATGCACGATATTCCTTATGGTATTGACATTGTGAATGTCTTTAGTTATGTGCCAAAAGGACAAGAAGCACTTGCACAGCCATTTTATGATACGTTAAAAAATGAGTATGCGCCAGCACTGCATGCACGAGGTGTTCGTTTAGTTCGTGGGATTGATTACAGCGAACTATTAAAAGTTCCTTATGCAGGAACAACGCCTACAGAAGCAGAATTTGATGCTTATGCGAAAGAGTTGTTAACCAAATTTGTCGATGATTTAGGAATTGATGGGTTAGATATTGACATGGAAACTCGTCCAAGTGAAAAAGATATTGTTCTATCTAATGGTGTCATTCGTGCATTATCAAAATACATTGGACCGAAGTCGGGAACGGATCGTCCATTTTTGTATGATACCAATGCAGAATATTTACCACCTTTACAAGATGTCAGTGACTGTTTCGATTTTCTCGCGTATCAACAGTATGGTAGCGATGACCAACGCACGCAACGAGCATTAAATAATTTAAGTCCGGTTCTCAATGGGGAACGATTTGTTCCAGGATTAACTTTCCCAGAAGAGCAAGATCGCAACCGCTGGTATGACACAAAAGAGCCGTATATGGAAAGTAACATGTATAAAGTAGCTCGTTATTCTTATGAAAATAATTTAGGGGGCATGTTCCTCTATGCCTTAGATCGCGATGGTCGCACCTATAATGAAGACGATTTAAATCAGATAAAACCTTCTAATTTACTTTGGACAAAAACGGCCATTGCAGAGAGTAAAGGCGTTTCTCTTGCAGAGATGAAAGCGGCTGCGCAACACTATTTAAAACGAATTAGCTACGCCAACACAGACCTTGAAGCACAAAATAAAGCCGCAGAAGCAGTGACACAAGCAACAACGCTTTATGATGTGAATAAAGCTATTTTAGGTGGCGATTATGGCCAAGGGATTTCAAATACCTATGATGCTGAATTAGAAAAAGGCCTGTTAGCCATTGACTTAACCACTTTATATCGTGCGTTGGATCAAGCAGTTACAGCCATTGAAAAGGCAGAAAACTATACACCAGAAACGATTCAAGCACTACAAACAACAAAAGAGACAGTCGCAACAGAACTTGCGGGAAAAACGTATACAGCCGCACAAGTGACTACTTGGCAAACGGAGGTCCAAACAGCTTTGGATAATTTAAAAGAGAAACAAACACAACCTTTAAAAAGTGTCTTCTCCATTGATGCGGGAAGAAAATATTTTTCCGTGGAACAACTGGAAGAATTAGTGGCCAAAGCCAGTCAAAATGGGTACACAGATGTCCAATTAATTTTAGGAAATGATGGCTTACGGTTTATCTTGGATGATATGTCGGTCAATGTGAATGGTAAAAAATACAACCACAACCGGGTTTCAAAAGCAATCCAACGAGGCAACAACGCGTATTACAATGATCCTAATGGCAACGCGTTAACACAAAAAGAAATGGATCGGTTGTTGGCTTTTGCGAAAGCGCGCAACATCAACATCATTCCCGTGATTAACAGTCCAGGACATATGGATGCCTTGTTAGTGGCCATGGAAAAACTAGCGATTAAAAAGCCCGCTTTTGATGGCTCAAAACGAACAGTAGATTTAGGGAACCAAAAGGCAGTGAATTTCACAAAGGCGATTATCAGTAAGTACGTGGCTTATTTTTCCGCGCATAGTGAAATTTTCAATTTTGGTGGCGATGAGTATGCAAATGATGTCGACACAGGCGGTTGGGCGAAACTGCAATCTTCTGGGCGCTACAAGGATTTTGTCGCTTATGCGAATGATTTAGCTAAAATAATTAAAGATGCGGGCATGCAGCCAATGAGCTTCAATGATGGCATTTATTACAACAGCGACGATTCTTTCGGTACATTTGACCCAGAGATTATTATTTCTTATTGGACAGCCGGTTGGAGCGGATATGACGTAGCCAAACCTGAGTACTTTGTTCAAAAAGGACACAAAATTTTTAATACCAATGATGCGTGGTATTGGGTCGCTGGCAATGTTGATTCTGGCATTTATCAATATGACGATGCTTTAGCAAATATGTCGAAAAAAGCATTTACAGATGTGCCAGCAGGCAGCCCAAATCTTCCAATTATTGGAAGTATTCAATGTGTTTGGTATGATGACCCTCGTCGTGACTATGATTTTGAACGAATTTATACGCTAATGGATACGTTCTCGGAAAATTATCGTGAGTATATGGTGGTTAAATAAAACTAGTTAAAGCTAACGAGTTATCTATAAAGACTGATCCTGGGACAAAAATCACTTTGGATTTTTGTCCCAGGATCAAAACCTGATAAACGGCGGGAACAGAACCAACTCCTTCGGAAATAAGCCGAAATTCTCCAAAAATTAAAGAGCAATTTTCGGAAATTTCTTCTTATTTCTCGGAGCTAAACGGTTCTTTCCCGACCTCAGCCTTCTTTAACGGAAGAAGATTTGTTTGAGGGCCAACAATCAATTTAGGAATGCCTTATTGAAATGTTCCTGTTCTTATTGTAGACTGAAAGAAGTGGTGGTGGAAAGCTATCACCATTAATAGAAAAGCAGGAAAATAAAAAGGAGCTTGTTGGAAGTTTAATGCTTGGAAATGTAAGCGGAATCATTTTTGTTGGAATGCTAAAAAAGGGAGTAGATTTATGAGTAATGAAAATATCGTCTTAGCAAGAAATACAGAGCGTGCACCAAAGCATCCTCTCGCAGCCCAAACAGTCGCATTTTCCCACTACAATCATTTGTCGGCACAATTACCTATTGAGCCAACCTCTGGACAATTGGTAGAAGGTGGCATTCGGGCCCAAGCGACACAATGTTTGAAAAATATCCAAGCGGTTGTTGAAAATATCAACCATGTGATGAGTGACATTGTCAGAATGACCATTTTTGTCAAAGATATGCGGGATGCTGCCGCAGTTGAGGAGGTCTATGCGGCCTTTTTTACCCATTATTATCCAGCTAAAACAGTGGTCGCCGTCGCAGATTTGCCGTTAGGCGCTTCTGTTCAAATGGAGGCACTTGTTTCAAATGGGGAAGGAACTATCCCTAATGCACCTCAAGCTGGGGATTTAATTAAATTAACAAATCAGACTGTTCAGGCACCAATTGATGCTCTAGCCAGTCAAACGGTCGCGTTTTCTCACTATAACAATCTGTCTGCACAATTGCCTATAGATCCTCAAACGGGCAGAGTTGTGGCTGGCTGTGTTAAAACGCAAACAAAACAATGTTTGAAAAACATAAAAGCCATTTTAACCAGTATTGATGTGCCTTTTGATGATATTGTGAAGGTCAATATTTATTTAAAAGATTTATCTAAGCTAGAAGCTGTCAATCAAGTATATGCTGCTTTTTTCCCAGATTCAGGAATTGCGCGTACGGTCAATTACATGCCAGCACGAACAGTGATTGCTGTTGCTGATTTACCAATGGGCGCGGCGGTTCAAGTAGAAGCGGTGGTTTCTCATGGGGATGGTACGCCACCACAAGCGATTGAAGATCGACATGGATTAATTATTGAAGCAAATAATACAGATCACGCACCGAAGTGTCCATTTTCGACACAAACTGTTGCTTTTTCTCATTACAACCATCTATCAGCTCAGCTACCATTGGCCCCTAAAACAAATGCGTTAGTCGCTGGCGGAATCAAGGAACAAACGACGCAATGTTTAGAAAACATCAAAGCGATTATTGAAAGTGTGGATCACAGCTTAGCTGATCTGGTGAAAGTGAACATTTTTGTGAAAGAGATTGAAGAGCTGGCGGCAGTAGATGACGTCTACCAAACGTACTTCCCTGAAGGCACGCCTGCCAGAAGAGTGATTGGTGTGACGGATTTACCAAAAGGTGCCCAGATTCAAATCGAAGCGATTGCTGGGAACGCAGAAGGTACGCCACCAATTGGCTAAACAGTAAAATAAACAAACGTCAGCTGGCTTCTGAAGCCAGCTGACGTTTTTAGTATTTAGATAAATCAGTAAAGTAAGCTAGTTGCCATTTTTGTGTTTTTTTCGCGGTTTGATTAAGGTTTTGGCACCAAGAAGGATAAAAACGGGACGCCATTTTGCCTTTTTGTTGGTGCGTTTTGAGAATTTTTTGTTGGATTAAACATTCTTTTGGCAGAAGAAAGAGACCTTGCTTTTCTTGATCAGCAATGACAATTGCTAACATTTCAGGGGCTTCCGTTGCATCAAAGGCTTCGTTCTGATTTTGTTGATTTTTTTCCCAGAAGGCTACAAAATAGCCTTCTTTTTTCGGCGTTTTTTTGGCTAAGCGACTGCGGATAAGTTGTTGCGATTCATTAACTTGACATAAAAAGCCTTCATATTCGGCATTTTGTTTTTCTTCGGAAAGCAGGGTGATAGCGCCCACTGCTTTTTCAAGTATTGGCAATGAATTCATAGGGAATGTCCTTTCTTTTCGTTTAACGTCGGTAAGAGTTCTTGAATAATGGTTAATCCTTTCGCCAATACCTCAAGCTGATTGGAGGCCAAGGAAATTCGTAAAAAAGCATCTGGCTGATTTTGCACAGTAAAGCGGCTCGAGTGAAAAAGACGTACCCCATTTTGGAGAAATTCTTGTTCAATTTGCGGCGCCGTTTTTTCGGTAGAAAGGGGAATAGTTCGGTAGTACGGCAAAGGATTGCTAGGTCTAGCTAACCCAAAAATGGTATCAAATAAGTCATTGGCTTGTTTTGTTAAAGCCAATTTTTCTATCACTAATTCTTCTGCAACTGGTGAGCGTAAGACTTGGGTGACAATTTCAGCATCAAAGCCAGAAGTTTTAACGTTAATATTAAAAATCGCACGCTCTATTTCTTGGCGAAGAAGCGGAGGGAAAACAAGGTATGCAATGCGTAAGCCTGTACAGACAAATTTTGTCATCCCCGCTAAGTAAATCGTTTGTTGAGGTAAGAGTTCTTGAAACGTTGGTAAAACTGCTTGCTGTGCATAAGTTGTTAAAAAAGAATGAATGTCATCTTCAATTACCCATAAGTGTTCTTGCTGAATGATTTCAGCTAAAGTCATTCGGCGGGCGCTAGACATTTGGAAACCAATCGGGTTATTACATGCGGGCATTAAGAAAATACCATGTATTTTTTTCTTTTTGCATTCTTGCAGTAAATGCTCTGGGTCCATCCCCTCGGAATCATAGCCAATCGGGACGATTTCTAAATGATAAAGCTGGGCGAGTTCAATAAAATTTGAATACGTGTATCGATCTACGGCAATCCGCTGACCTGGAGAAAAAGCGGCGGCTAACGTCACGGCCAGCCCATTCTGGACACCAGATACAATGGCAACTTCTTCGGCATTGGTCCGAACGCCTTGTGTCTGAAGCCATTCGGCAGCGGTTGCTCGTTGAAAGTGCGTACCTAAAGGATCGCGATAATTTAGCAAACTGTTAAGGGCCGCATTTTTACTAACTGATTCAATAAAAGGTAAAATCCGCTGATTACACATATCAAAGGAACTAACCAGCCCTAAATCAATTAGATGGTCCGCTACTTGGTTGGTAGAGATTGTAATTGAGTGAAACGCGTTGGGAGAAACGAAAGTGCCGCTACCGATGTTGGTATAAAGTAAGCCTTTTTCCATAGCGTGTTTATAGGCTTGACCAATCGTCGTGAAATTCAGATCCAAGTAATCAGCTAATTCTCTTTGCGAAGGCAATTTCACATTTTTTTGAAGTGCACCAGATAAGATATCCGCTTCTAATTGTTGAACCAATGATTGGTAATAAGGTCTTGTTAAACGTTCTTTAACAGGGCGCCATGACAACGCATAGTTCTCATAGGAATTAATCGGCATGAGGGGAACTTCCTTTCTATAAAATTGTATTCCATACAATTATAGCATTGAGTGTATTGTTTGTCTGGTTTATGATAGCGCAAAGGGAGGAATTCAGATGGACATTATTTCTTATGAGAGGGTTATTCAACAATTGTCGTTTTCCGAAGCAATTCAAGTGATGAAACGTTGCTTTGCAGAGTTGCAAAAAGGAAAAATTTCGCAAAGTGAGCGCCATGTAGAGGTTTTACCAGATGGGGAAAATCAGAATCTTTTTGCATTAATGCCTGCTTACTTAGGAAAAAATCGCTTTTTTGGAGCAAAAATCATTACAGCTTTTCCAGAAAATCCACAAAAAAATTTGGCCTCGCATCTTGGTCAAATTTTATTGTTTGATAGTTCTACTGGAAGACCAGTCGCGATGATGGACGCCAATGCGATTACGTGGCTTCGCACGGCAGCTGTTTCTGCTTTGGCAACCGATTATTTAGCAGCTCCAAAGGCAAAAAGTATCGCTTTGATTGGTGCAGGTCAACAAGCTTCATCTCATCTCGCAGCGCTACAAAGCGTTCGGGCGATTGAAAAGGTTTTTATATATGACCGCACAGCAGAACGCGCACGAAAATTAATCGCTAAGCAACAGCACAATTACCCCGAATGTACCTTTATTGGTTGTTCTTCTGTCCAAGAAGCCGTCCAGGAAGCGGAAATTATCTGTACACTAACTTCCAGTCAGGACGCATTTTTAGAAGAAAAAGACGTTTTGCCGAATGCCCATATCAATGCGATTGGCACATTCACGCCGACTTCCAGAGAATTAACAAGCGACCTTGTTAAAAACAGTCAAGTGTTTGTAGATGAGTACGCGGCTGCATTAAAAGAAAGCGGGGATCTTTTAATTCCGATTTCAGAAGGTGCCTTTTCAGCTGAAAAAATTGTAGGTTCTCTCGGCGAATTAGTCACTGGCAAAGTTAAACTAAAGGCGGAGCAGAAAGGCCGCACGATTTTTGATGCGGTTGGCTTAGCAGTTGAGGATTTGTGTTGCGCGGAATACATTTATCAAAAAATACAAGGAGAGAAATAAAATGAGTTACCCCTATTATATTGTCGATGCTTTTGCGGAGGAAGTTTTTAAAGGCAATCCCGCCGCTGTTTATGTTTTGGAAAAGTGGTTGCCAGAAGCGGTGATGCAAAACATTGCGATTGAAAATAATTTGTCAGAGACTGCTTTTACGGTCAAGGAGGGACAAAGTTACGCCCTGCGCTGGTTTACGCCGGAACGAGAAATCGATCTCTGTGGACATGCTACATTAGCGACGGCTTTTGTGTTATTTAACTATTATTCCGTTGCGGAAGAAACACTCCACTTTACTAGTCAAAGTGGACCGCTCGCAGTGACCAAAAAAGAGGAATACTATTATCTAGATTTTCCTTATATCCTACCGGAAAGGATTCCAATTTTGCCAGAGTATGAAGCCGCTTTAGGCACGAAAATTTATGAAGCTTATTTGGGTCGCGATTTATTTTTTGTCTTAAAAGACGAAGAGACAGTGGCAAAAATCACACCAGATTTTTCTGCATTAAAAGCATTGGATTTAGGAGTAGGAGTCATTGTAACGGCATCAGGAGACTCGGTGGATTTTGTTTCACGAACTTTTTTCCCGAAACTAAGAATTAACGAAGATCCAGTTTGTGGTTCTGCGCACGCCAATTTAATTCCTTATTGGGGAAAACGGCTCAATCAAACGACCCTTTCGGCCTATCAAGTGTCCCCAAGAGGCGGCTTTTTAACTTGTGAAGTGAAAGAAGATCGAGTCATTATTGGTGGTACTGCTAAACTATTTGCAAAAGGGGAAGCGTACTTGCCTGTATAAAAGTACACCGACCGCTAGCAATTCATCGTTAGCGGTCGGTGTACTTTTTAAATAGAATAGTTGCGAGAAACAAAGGGGACTTCTTCACCATTTTCGAGCTGATTTAGATACAAAGCTAACATGAAAAAGTAACCTGAGAGTAAGTTGACTACATCATACAGCTGCGGATCAATTTTTTTACCACCATAGTCCATGCGATAAAGTAAACGAACAATATCTTTGGCTTTGGCTCTTAAAATGTGTGCATAAGAGGAACAGATTGTGCCCATCGGTAAAACAAAAGGACGATTTTCTTCGTATGTCAGTTCATTCATAGCATTGACACGTTCCAAAAGCCAGGCTATTTCTTCCTCTGTGACTGTTAATTTTGTTCGGGTCGTTGGATTGACATGGTAGATTAACTCGCAAATTTTGGCTAGTTCTTCTGTTAGTGCAGGCTGTTCAGGGACGTCTAATTGTTGCACATATCCTCGTAGAAGACCTGTCATCGAGGCCAATTCATCAGTCATTAATTCAAAATCACATCGTAAATCTTCTGGTTTAGAAGATAGATACGGGTACGCTTCATACGGACTGCGGTACATTTTTTCCATTCAATTTCCCTACTTTCTAAAAATAAAAAGCCCTCAAAAAGAATGCACGAAAGCCAATCTTTTTGAGCGCCGTTGCTCGACTGTTCACAGTACACCATTGTACTTGCTAAGGTAATCATAGCCAAGAGTGAAGGGAGAGTCAAGGGGGAATCAAGGTTGGAGAAAGAAAATGAAGCTAAGAATTACCAGAAGTAAACCAATCAATAAACTGACAAGACCAGAAAGTTGACCTAATCGTTGTTGGGTAGAAGAAGGTTGATTGGTAACAGTGAGCAAACTTGAGAAAAAGTTCATTTTTTTCACGAGTATTAAATACGCAACAATAAGCAAAAGAATACCCGAAAAAAGGTACGAAAGGGGTTCAGAAATAAATTTTTGGGCACGAAGTAAAAAAATTCCTATGAAGAGGACAACAAAACCATACTTAAGAAAAGTTTCTTTTGACATGTTGAAATCGCTTCCTTTTAATTGATGAATTTTATTAATAGTCACTATTCTTATGATTAAATTATAGGACTTTGAGGGCGGTGGAGCAAAGGAAAAATGGAGAATGGTGGGAGGAAAGTGTGATAACACAAAAGAAAACCCGCTAGAAAACCTAATTTATAGGTTTTCTAGCGGGTTTATTGTTATTCCCACTCTGTAGTAGACAGAGTGATTTTGATAGATTTTGCTTATGCGCAAAGGTTTTAGTTTAGTAGAATTGATTAAAAATGGCTTGAAATTATACAAACTGTGATAAAGATGTGATAATTTTATTACAAAAAATAACTTTTAGTAGTTTAAAAAATATTTTTATTTATTAGAAGAGAAGAAGATATAAATTAAACATACATAAGTTTTAAATTCTATGAATAAATAAGTACAAATTTCCTTCTGTTTTTTTTAGTGATAAAATATGATTTGAAAAGTATTAATAATTAGAAAGGGTAGAATAAATTATGGAAAAAAAGCAAATAAATGCATTAGTGAAGCAGTTAAGAATGGATGTTGGATTAAAACAAAAAGAAGCACGAAAAGGAGTAATGGAAGCAGCAGCATATTCACGTTTTGAGAATGGAAAAAAATCGATAGATTTTACAACTTTACTTGCTATATTGAGTAATCTAAAAGTATCGTTAAAAGATTTTATAGAAATGTATATAGAGCCAAACTTAGAAAGAACAACAAGAGATTTTTTTGTTAGTTGTTATTACCAACTCCCTTCCGATGAAGCTCTAAACAAAATTTTTGGTTTATATGATGATCTAAGTAAAAAGTATCCTAATCTAGACATAGATGAGTTAACGGTCTACTTTGATATTAAAGCAATATTCCATAAAGAAAACCCTGAAAGAATTCCATCAATAACACCCAAAGAACAATCTGATGTATTAAAAAGATTTTACAATTTAAAGAATGCTATATTGTTTGAGGAAGATTATCGTTTAATAGGTCAAATTGTAAATGATATAAGCACAGATAAAATTATGGAAGTTATGGAAATAATTTTATCAAAATGCGAAAATACTAAATTGTCAGAAAAAAGTAAACAACATGTTTGTAATTTTATTCTCAATGGTTTGACGGCTTTATTTTATCGTCAACAGTATGACGAAATAAAAGTAATTCTGGATATTGTTGAAAAAATGGGTTTTTTATATCAAAGTAACTATTTTTATTTATCACAGATTGCTTATTTGAAAAATTTATATTTGTATTTAGCAAAAAACGATATATATGCTTTTAAAAAAGTAAATGAAATAATAAATTCAATTAGTATTATTGGAGATGAACAAACGTCACAACAAATGTTGGTGGAGTTACAAAATTTGGTAAATAATAAAAAACATATAGGATTATCTCAATATGATATTGCAATAGGAAAAAAATAAGTTTCATTTTTAGCAAATTTTTAATGAATATTTTTTTGTTTTAACGTTTTGCATTAATTTAATTTGAAAATGTGTCTATTTTGGATAAGTCGAAAATGATAATATTTATTCTTTTGAAAATTTTAGTTATAATATACTTACTAGAAATACTACTAATAAGTCTTCTAGTAAATTTATTACAATAGTTAGAAAGGAGTGTATTATTAGATGAAATATAAAAAAGTTTTAGGAATGTTAGCTTTATGTGTGACAACTTTAAGTATCGTTTTACCTAATATTGTAGCATAAAAAAAGACACTACTGCGGTAACAGTAGTGTCAATGGTGGTAAATATTTTAACATACATCGCTATTATAGACTATCCATTAGTGAAAAAAAAGAGAACTCTAGTTTGTTTTTTTAGGGATAGGCTTTAATTTTACCACCTGATTTTATTTGGGAGGTTAGTCAAAATGGAAGTTGAAGATATAAAAAAAGAAATTATATTCTATGTAAAAAAATGTAAAGATATTACTCTATTGGTATTTGTTGAAGAATTAATGAAAGAACAATCAAAAGACAGCCTTAGTTAAAAGGCTGTCTTTTTTCTAATTCAAGTATTCTGTCTACAATTTGTTTGACTATTAATAAACTTTTTTTGTCTAATTTTGATATTTCATTAATTAGTTCGATAGTGTCAGTATCATTAATATTAATAATGTCACTAATGGAAGAAGCGAAACTACGAATCGATGACTCATTAGGTATACTTGATCTACCTAAAAGATAATCTGTTGAAACTTGAAAATAATCAGCAACTGAATTTATCTTATCAATTCCTGGAATACGTTTATTCCATTGATAGATTGTGTTGTGTCCAAAACCAAGAAATTCTTCTAACTGATAAACGCTTATTCCTTTTTCCTTGCATAATTTTTTAATAATTTCTAGCATAAAAATCGCCTTTCAGTAATTAGATTTAAAAAACTAACTTTTTAGTTAAAAAACCCTTGACTTATATTTGATAAGTTAGTATTATGTATTTGTAAGCTAACTTTACAGTTAGAGTTACTCGATTAGAATCTTTTTATTTTATAAAAGTATTTTATCATATATGAAATGCTTTTATAAGGTGAAAAACCTTACTAAAATTGAATAAACAAAAAAGCGTTCACAAGAAGAAAATGAATTTCTGTTTCGCAAACACTTAAAGTAATACCTAGACAATATTATTTTAAGCGATTTGACGTAATAATACAAGAATGAAATTTTTGTTCGAGGTTGTAAGTCTTGTTGAGGTGGTGTGTGCCAGCCGTTGAATGGGGCACAAGGTGGCAGTAGTATCTTTAACTAGAGCCATATTGATGACAGATTAGTGCCGAGCTGTCAGATTATTTCCGATAACCATGTCGTGATGACACGTTGGAAATAGTTGCTGAACTAGATTGAATAAAAAAATCTATGTAAGCTCAATAAAAGGAGGAGACCTGCACACCGTATGAGGTAAATCTATTAATGTGCCGTGATGTAACTTTAATTACTAGCCGTTGAACAATAATTCTATGATTTACTTTGAATGTAAGAATCTAAATCGCAATTAAGATTGTTATTTGTAAGCATGGAAAAGATTTTTTCTAAAAGAATAATGAATCTTAATTAAGTATGCACAACTGGATGTTTCTAGTTGTGCTTTTTATTTTAAATAAAAGACAAAAGTTGTTATTAAGTGAATAAGGAGGATAAGAATGATAGAAGAGTTGTTACTTTTTGTTGAGAAGTTTGTTGAACGTATGAAACGACAGAAAAAAGCTTTTTCTATTTCGGATATAGAAAAGAGCTATAATTTAGAACGTAAGAAGTTAGGTAAAAGTGCGGTTAAGTTAACAAATATGGAATGCTTAACAATTGAAAGTTGGTTGTTAAAAAATCAGATTTTACAACGAACCTATAAAATGACAGGTTATCATAAGCCTTGCCAAGTAGTGTTTTTTTAGTTAGTAATAAGAATTGCATAAAGAGAGAAAGGCAGTCAATGGTTGACTATTTATTTTTTGTATAAAAATTAGTGAAAGAAGGAAATTATTTTGGCAAATAGAATTCAAGAAATTGCATTAAGTGATAAAAATTTAGGTAGTAAAATTAAAGCTGTTTATAAAACAGAACGTGATATTTATGTAAATGGGGCACCTGTTCGTGGTCGTGTGTTCACCGCTTCAAGCGAAAAGCAACGTGATTTTGAAATTTTTGTTCCTCATTTACGAAACTCACAAATGCTGAATGGTCGTGAAGAAGTAAAATTAATTGATCCAGTTGTACGAATCAATGTAAAACGGAATAACATTGGAAATAGTCGCTCGATTGACATGGTGGTTTATGCAAAACGTTTGGAAGTTGTAGGAGGTAATAAATAATGGGATTAACATTTGAAAATAACACGATTGAAAATTTTGATGTAGTAGGAACATTTGGTACGATGAATTTTTTAGAAGTAGTTGCAATTAACGAACGTGATGGTGAAGGAAATGTGACTGACGATGTTCGTGAACAACGAGTAACGGTTTATTCTAGTAAATTAAATGATCAAGTAGAAGTTGCGATTGATCCAGACTATGATGTTAGTGGTATCAATTATGATGATGAAATCGAGTTGACTGGAAATGTGACTGCTCGTGCTTGGCTTAATACTTTCAAAGGTTTTAATGACAATGTACAAACAGAACAAGCGTTTAAAGTCCGTGCAGTGGGTATAAAAAAAGTAGGTGCTGTTAAACCGCCTCAACCAACACAATCTAAAGAAAAACAAGAAAATAAGTAATAGAAGTAAGCAAATATTATAATCGGACGAATCGGTAGCACCGTTTAACAGCAAGGGAGGGCATTTTAACGAGTGCCCTTTTTATTATTAATGTGTATTCAGTAAAGTTTGCTAATAGACATTAATAATAAAGAGATTGTAAATACAATCACTGTATTTTATGATACAACATTTTATTATGAGGGAGATGTAGAAGGTTTATATTAGGCAATTGTCCGATTGATTAAAAAAAATTGTTATTTAATGGATGTTATTGTGTGGCAATCATACATGTTTTATAATAAAAATGTCTAATATACACATTTCATTTTAATGAATAAAGTTAGTAAAAAGGATTGAGGTTGGTTATGGATATAGTAAAAGAAAAAAAGAAATTGTTACGAAAAGAACTGCTTGAGTTAATGGATGAAGATAGTAATTGGTTTATGGATGAACATTCAGAAAGATATAAGCGTATTCGTGAATTAGCACAAAAGTTAGAAATGACTAGTGAAACTTTGTATAGAGATAAAATAAACAAAGAAGCTTTTGAAAGTTATTTAAAACAAGGTTATTCTTATCGGAAAATTGCAGATTTCTTTGGAGTAACTGAAAAACAATTAAAATATTGGCGTATGGAAAATGGATATCCATTACATATGAATAAAAGAACTAGAAACTAGGAGGGAAAAAGATGGAAAAGAAAGTAAAAGTAGGGTTAGGAATTGTTGCAGTAACAGGATTAGGTGTAAGTGTTGGGGGACAACAAGTACAAGCTGCAGAAACAGTTAATACAGAAAATACTTCAACAGAAGTAGCTAAAGAAGCAGTAACGTCAAAACAGACTGCTCCTCAAACCATTGCGGAAAAACAACAAGCAGTAGATACACAAAAAGAAGTAGTCGCGCAAGAACAAGCAGTAACAGATAAAGCCAAACAACAAAGTATGGCAGCAGATCAAGCAGTAAAAGATCAACAAGCTGTTGTTTCTAAAGGCGAAACAGCGGTTAAAGCACAAGAATCAAAGGTAAAAGAGGCACAACAAGCTGTAGAAGAAACAAAAAAAGTAATGGTTGAAGCGACACCTGAAGCTATTGAAGAAGCCAAAGAGCAAGTGGCTATGGATACACAGGCTGTTGATGAACAACAAAAAGTAGTGGATCAAGCTCAAACTGACGTTAACCAACAACAAGCTGTTGTTGATGAAAAATCCAAAGAAACGAATGCTGCTAAAGTGCAAAATGATAAAGATCAACAAGCAGTAACAGCTGCGAAACACGAACAAGCCAAACTTGAAGAATTAGCGAAAAATGCGGAAATGGAAAAGGCAAAGGCAGAAAAAGAACAAGCGGCAAAAGAAGCAGAATTGGCTAACAAACAGAAAGAAGAAGCCAAGGCTAAAGATCAAAAGGCGAAGGACGATCAAGCAGTTGCAGACCAACAAAGCGTTGTGACAACTAGTCAAGAGAAAGTAGCAGACGCAAAAGCAGACACAGCTGCGAAACAGGCAGACTTAACAGCGAAAGAGAATGCTTTAAAAGACAAGCAAACAGCAACGAAGCAAGCGCAGAATACTTTAGACAACTCAAAAGAAGAGTTAAAGGGGCATAAAGGACTTAACTTACCTGCCAATTTCACACCTGATTATTACAAAAAATTAACTGAACAAGAAAAGCAGGTAATGGAAAAAGAAGCATTAGCATTAAATAAAGTTTTTCCTGAAAATCAAGCAGATGCGGCAAAAGCAACGGAAATGA
>OFLL01000106.1_pt1 | contig 41337 bp, 35 predicted proteins | sample 1540861 | NCBI WGS metagenome assembly OFLL01 (sample SAMEA4413039, study PRJEB24355) | metagenome | biome: human; feature: gut; material: faeces | place: United Kingdom | collected 2010 | reverse complement strand
CTACATCGTGGTCGGCCAGAACGAGATGCCGTCTCGTGCGTACCTGTCTGCCTTTGGTTTCAAGGGCGCGGACCAGCAGAAGCCGTCGAAGGTTCTCTCCGGTGGTGAGCGCAACCGTCTGAACCTCGCGCTGACCCTCAAGCAGGGCGGAAACCTTATCCTCCTGGATGAGCCGACTAACGACCTTGACGTCGAAACCCTGTCTTCGCTGGAAAACGCGCTGCAGAACTTCCCGGGCTGTGCCGTGGTCATTTCTCACGACCGTTGGTTCCTGGACCGCACCTGTACCCACATCCTCGCATGGGAAGGCAACTTCGAAGAGGGCAAGTGGTTCTGGTTCGAGGGCAACTTCGAGGGCTACGAGAAGAACAAGATTGAGCGTTACGGCGAGGAGGCTGCGCGCCCGTCGCGTGTCACTCACCGTCGCCTGACCCGCTAATCTGTTTCCCGCGAATCTGATTTTTGCCAACGGCAAAGCCCGGAACAGTGTGGACTGGCTCGCACCAGTGCACAGGTCCCGGGCTTTCGCGTTATTTGCAGGCTCGTAGCTCCAGAAAACGCCTATAGTTCTGGGTATGACTGAATCAGCACCATTTCGTACCAACGTTGCTATCCGCTGGTCTGATTTCGATCAGTACGGCCACGCTAACAACACCGCATTCCTGGAATACGCCCAGCAGGCTCGTCTGGACTTTGTTATGCGCGGTCTCGGCGGCGGGGCAGGGATGCCTGCGGCAGTGGTGCGTCGCCTGGAGATCGACTACGTCCGCGCTATCTTGCCGGACACCCAGGAAGTTGTGGTTGAGACCGAGATCATCAACTTCGGTCGCACCTCTTTCACACTCCGCCAGACTATCTCCGACCAGCATGATCACATCGTGGCTGTGCTTGAAACCGTGATGGTGATGTTTGATCTCAAGACTGCGAAGGCAGTCGAGCTCTCCCCGTCTGCACGCCGTGAACTGGAGCGTTTTGCAGCTCCCGCAATCGAGGACAACAAGGAAGACCAGGACAAGTAATTCGCCGTGACCACTTCTCATCCCGCTGCCGAGCTGACCTTCGGCACTCCCGATGCCCTGAAGAATCTGGGCGTCCTAGCCCATAAGGCCTACGCCCTCGACGAGAACACATTGCTTCGCATCCGCGCACGAAAGACCACCACCGTCGCCGGTATCAGTTCCTCGCCCGAGCCCACCGCTGCGCCAGCAATGTCACAGGTATGGGTGAAGACCCCGATCGGCCCGCTCGCCATGCGCACAATTGCGCTACATGCGCTTCCCGACGACATCATCGTCACTGCCGCGGAGATTAAAGACATCGCAGTGCGTGCCTTCGCGCAGGCAAAATCATCCGACGATGCGGAGGACAAGGAAGCTTCGCTCACCGCGCTGCCGTACCGGGTGCATGCGCAGTCGGCGTCCTCCTGGCCGGGATTCTTGCCAGTTCCGGAAGGATGGCAGGTTGTCGACTATGTTCCGGCCACTGCTTTCCGGACTCTCGAGAAGCAGGGGCGCGCGGTCGCGGTGGAATCTTCCGGCCCCATGGGTATGCCGCCATCTCTGCTAGATCAGAAGGTTCTTACTGTCAGCGGCGAGGCCGGTGAAGCCACTGTTGACTCAGGGGAGGGGCAGTCGCAGGAGACGTCGAAAAGCGTGGTGGACGTGACCATGCGGGATGTGTTTGCGCTGTGTGCGATGGGCTTCATTCCGGAGCAACCGGATGAAAAAGAGCCGGTGCGCGTGTCCACGAAGGGACGGTGGCACCGGCTGGATGGGCGGTTTGGCTCGATCTTTACGCTCGAGTCCTTTGGCGTGCTGCCGCTGCTGAACTAGCGGGGTAGGAGCATAATTCCTACTGCGCGTCGAAGCGGTTGATGAGCATGTCAGCGACCTGCACCATGTGATTCCACATGGCTTCGCGTTGAGGGCGGGGGAGCTCTTCATCGGAAATGTCTGCGAGTGAGGCGCTCATGATCTCCAGCCAGCGGTCGCGTTCGGCTTCGCCGATGGAAAACGGCATGTGGCGCATGCGCAGGCGCGGATGACCACGCTGTTCGCTGTACGAACGCGGCCCGCCCCAGTACTGGACGAGGAACATGCGGAGTCGATCCTCGGCGCCCTCCCAGTCATCGCTGGGGTACATCGGGCCGATGAGGTCATCGGAACGCATACGCGTGTAAAAGCCATGGACGATGCGATTGAAGACATCCTCGCCGCCGACGGAGTCAAAGAGCGTCTGAGAAGTTGTCATGGCACCAAGTCTATCGACTTGATGCCACGAAAACGATAACGGCCAAAGTGCCGGCCGAAATCACTTGCTACTTCGCGTCGAACTCGCGGGCACGAAGAGCGAGCTTCACCAGGAACTGCTGCTCAGAGATGATGCGCTTGACCGGCGACGCAGTCTCATCGCTGTCGAGCAGGCGCTGAGCGGCCGCAATTGCCGACTCGCTGATCTCCCAGGTGGGGTAGAAGCCCTCGAGCAGAGTCTGGGCCGTCTCGGAGGAGAACTGCTTCCACCAGCTGTTGGCAACGGCGAAGAAGTGCTCCGACAGCGAAGTCGCCGACTGCTCCGCGTTGATGGTGGCGCGGGAGTCGTCGTCAAGCGCCTGTGCGAGCACCTCACCCGAGCCCGGCGCGTTGAAGCCGGCCAGCAAGTGGCGAATGACAAGGTTCGACGGGGCATCGTTGCCGGAGACCGTCGCCTCTGCCCAGACGCGGGACTTGTTGGCGAGCGTCGGCACAGAGGCGCGGCAGGCGATGGCGGCCTGCGCACCGAGTGCCGAGTTGTCGGTCTTTTCAAGCTTTGCGATGGCTTCCTCGCCTTCGAGACCGGCGGAAACCAGCGCCTTCAGGGCGCGCCACTGCATGTCGGTGTCTACTGTGACAGCTGGGAAACCAGCCTTGTCTGCGTCGCCAGCGTAGATGGCGCGCAGTGCGTCAACGACGTCGCTATTCGACGAGCCCACGGTGGTCAAAGCGTTAACGAAAACCAGGGCGCGGTCGGCGTCGGTTTCCTTCTTCGCGTAGTCCAACAGGCCCTGAGCCAGCAGGTCGCGGCCGGTGGAATCAGCCCACTGTGGATCGGCGTAGACGTTGACGGCGCTGACCGCCTGAGCGATGACGCGCTCCAAGACGGAGAGCTTGTCCTCGCCCGGGATGCCGCGGAGCACCAGGTTGACGAAGTCGCGAGCGCGCATCTGACCTGCGCGAACCATCTGCCAGGTAGCGGACCAGCACAGGGTGCGTGCCATTGAATCGGTGAAGGCACCGATGTTGTCGATGACGGTGGCAAGCGAGCCTTCGTCCAAGCGGATCATGCTGTAGGTGAGGTCGTCGTCGTTAACCAGCACGACATCGCCGACTGGAGTGTCGACCAGCTCTGGGACTTCGGTGCGTGCACCACGGACGTCGATTTCCACGCGCTTGGTGCGCTCGAGTACGGCATCCGATTCGGTGCCGCGCAGGTTGTAGATACCCACGGCGATTCGGTGATCGCGGAGTTCTCCGGCACCCGGCTCGGCACCTTCCTGTGTGACTGCGAAGGAGGTGTACTTACCGGCCGACTGGCGGAAGTCCGGTGCCAGGGTGGTGATACCGGTGGTGGTCAGCCACTGATCGGCCCAGCCAGACAGATCGCGACCGGAAGCCTCGGAGAGCGCGTCCAGCAGATCCGCGAAGGTGGCATTGCCAAAGCGGTGACGGGCAAAGTGCATACGAGCACCGGCGAGGAAAGCATCCTGACCAACGTAGGCGGCCAGCTGCTTGAGGGTGGACGCGCCCTTGGCGTAGGTGATGCCGTCGAAGTTCTGCTCGACGGTGTCAATGTCGCTGGCGTCGGCGGCAATCGGGTGCGTCGACGGTAGCTGATCTTGCTTGTAGGCCCAGGCCTTTTCGACGTTGGCGAAAGTGGTCCAAGCGTGGCTGTAATCGGAAACCTCGACCTGAGCGGCGGCGGCCGACCAGGTGGCGAAGGACTCATTGAGCCAGAGGTCATCCCACCACTGCATGGTGACCAGATCGCCGAACCACATGTGAGCCATCTCATGCAGGATGGTGTCGTTGCGGCGTTCGTAGAGGTAATGGGTGGGCTTGGAGCGGAAGACGTACTCGTCGCGGATGGTCACACAGCCGGCGTTTTCCATCGCGCCCATGTTGTACTCCGGGCAGAAGATCTGGTCGTACTTACCGAACGGGTAGGGCTCGCCGAAATGTTTGGCGTAGAAGTCGAAGCCCTCCTTGGTCTCCTTGAACAGAGTGTCAGCGTCGAGGTACTCGGCGATGGACTGGCGGCAGTAGAGCCCCAGTGGAATGGTCAGCTCGCCCTCCGGCTGGTGTTCGGCAGGGGTTTCCGGGTGCGGTGCGACAGTGCCGGTCCACGAGTCAGCGACCTCGTACCATGGGCCCGCACAGACTGCGATGAGATACGTCGACAGGGGAACATCCACCGAGAAGTCGAAGGTATCGGCCTCATTGCCGTGGACATCGGTGGTGGCGCCGGTCTTGGCCACCGAGTTGGAAATAACCTTCCAGCCCTTCGGTGCCACGACGTGGATTGAATACGTCGCCTTCAAATCCGGCTGGTCAAAGCAGGCGAACACGCGCTTGGCGTCGGCAGTTTCAAACTGCGAGTACAGGTATGTTTCGCCGTCGGCAGGATCCTGGAAGCGGTGAATTCCCTGGCCGTTGTTGGTGTAACGGCAGTCCGCGTCGATAACGATGGTGTGGTCACCGTCGGTCAGGTCCAGGTTAATGCCGGTCTCGCTGGCATAGCGAGCGGCCTCCGTGGCATCGACGCCGTCGATGGTCACACTCTTAACAACAGCATCACGCAGATCAATAAAGGTGGAACCAGCGCGCTTCGCCGTCAGAGAAATTGTGGTCTTGGAAGCGAATGTTGGTGCGCTGTGCGGCCCACCGACAGGTGCGGTGGTGAGATCGAGAGAGATGTCGTAGTGGGACACCTCGAGCATGGCCGCACGGTCGGCAGCCTCGGTCCTGGTTAGGTTCGTGGAAGTCATGCGACAAGTGTAACCACGACCCCGGATTTGAGAAGGATTCTGAGTGAGCGCGGAAAACATGAATGCAAGCCGAAAAATTCCGCCCTATAGTCGTTGATAAGTCAATCAATGATTTAGGAGGACTTTCACATGAGCAATCGAGACAAGGTCACTTTCTACTTCGACGTTTCCTGCCCGTTTTGCTGGGTGACGTCGCGCTGGATTAAGGAAGTCGAAAAGGTCCGCGACATCGAGGTCGAGTGGAAGCCGATGAGCCTGTCAGTACTCAATGAAGGCCGCGACGAACTGCCGGAAGAGTACAAGTTCATGATGCAGTGCAACTGGACCCCGGCACGCCTGTTTAATGCAGTGTTCTCCCAGGATGGTCAGGAGGCCGTCGACAAGCTCTACACCGCGCTGGGCACGAAGATTCACAACGAAAACCGCATCGATCGTCATGCGCATGTCGACGAGCCGGAGCACGCATTCGACGAGCTGATTAAGGAAACCCTCGCAGAGGTTGGCCTGCCGGAAGAGCGTCTGGCCCAGGCTCTGACCACAGAGTTTGATGAGCTCATGCGTGAAAACCACGCAGAGGCCATGAAGGAGGTCGGCAACGACGTCGGCACTCCGGTGGTCAAGCTCAACGACGTTGCCTTCTTCGGTCCGGTGCTTACCCGTATCCCACGCGGCGAAGAAGCCGGCAAGATTTTCGACGGCTCGGTTGCCGTCGCCAGCTACCCGTATTTCTTCGAAATTAACCGCTCTCGCACTGAGGATCCGCGCTTCGACTAAGAAACCTGTAGCAGCTGGGGCGTGCGGCTAAGAGAGCTGACCCGCCCCAGCTTCAGCATTCTGCCCGGTGGAAGCCTGCCGTTCTTCTTCGCTCATCGCAGCCCACCGCGGCGGAATGTAGATACAGGTCGGGTCGGATGCCGTGTAATCCCCGGTCAACGCGTAGGCCGTCGAGCGGGATCCGCCACAGACGCTGTGGTATTCACAGACGCTGCACTTGCCGTGCCAATTGTCCGGGTCGCGGAGAGCCTTAAAAGCCGGCGAGTTCGAATAGATTTCCTGGAATGGTGTGGCCTTCACATTGCCGCAGTGCAACGGCAGGAAACCATTGGGGTAGACATCGCCGATATGGTCAATGAAGGCAAAACCGGAACCAGAATTGACGGCCATCGGGGAGCGCGGTCGGCGCGGCTTTTCCGGCACAGCGCCGAGCAGCTTTGTCGTTTCCTCGGTCAAGTAGCGGTAGAGCTCGCCGCCTTCATAGGGTGGCAGCCCCTTTTCTATCGCCTCCTCCTGCTGCATAACGACGCGCCGATACTGCGGCGCCTCCGTCGTCTTGATGGCAATTCGGTTGGACACATCCGACAACCAGTGCAGAACATCCTCGCGTTCCTCCGGCGACAAAGCGCCCAAATCCGCACCGCGACCAGTGGGGACGAGGAAAAAGACGTACCACATCTTGGCTTGCATCTCCATGACGGTCTTCAGCAGCGCTGGTGCCTCATGGATATTTCCCTTGGTCAGGGTCGAGTTGATCTGCAGTCGGTAACCGGCCTCGTTGATGTGCGGAGCCATCTCCAGCGTCTTTTCAAAAGTTCCCGAAAAACCACGGAACTTGTCATGCGTCTTAGCAGTCGCGCCATCGAGCGACATTGACATCGCCTTACCGCCGGCCTCTCGCAACGACTTGATCCGCTCCGGCGTCAGCCGCGGTGTCACCGATGGCGACAGCGACATGTTCAGGCCGTGCTCAGTGCCAAATCGCACCAATTCTTCCAGGTCATCACGCTCAAAAGGATCGCCGCCGGTGAGCACCACAAGAGGCTTCGGCTTGCTATACGACGCCAGGGTCTCTAGCAGCATCTTGCCCTCGGTGGTCGAAAGCTGGTGCGGATGCGGCTCATGTTGCGCATCAGCGCGGCAGTGCTTGCAGACTAGGCCACAAGCCCGCGTGACCTCCCAAATGACGATAAATGGCTTCTTGTTGATGTCATGCCGAACCGTTCGCACCACCGGTGCGTGATGATGCCCATGGGAGCCATGAGCTTCCGGATCGACTTGGAAGTGAGCTTGCGGCGCAGGAGACACGGTAAAAGCACCCAATTTCCGGTTTCGAAGACATGCTGAGACGCAAATACAGTCACTTTTCACCCTATTCGGCTGCGCAGGAGACGTCGTCAAGCAATACCTAAAACGGGTGCAGACACCGTTTAATCCGTGGGAACCGCTAGACTTGCTGCCATGCGTATTTACCTTGGTGCAGACCACGCCGGTTTTGAGATGAAGAACCTGATTAAGGCCCACCTGGAAAAGGCTGGCCACGACGTCGTAGACTGCGGCGCTCACACCTACGACCCTGCAGATGACTACCCAGCATTCTGCATCGAGGCGGCTTCCCGTACCGTCGCCGATCCGGGCAGCCTGGGTATCGTGCTCGGCGGTTCCGGCAACGGCGAGCAGATCGCTGCTAACAAGGTCAAGGGCGCTCGTTGTGCGCTGGCTTGGTCGGTGGAGACCGCAAAGCTCGCCCGCGAGCACAACAACGCTCAGCTGATTGGCCTTGGCGGTCGTATGCACTCTGAGGAAGAAGCCCTGGCCATCGTCGATGCTTTCGTCTCCCAGCCGTGGAGCGAGGAGGAGCGCCACCAGCGCCGCATTGACATCCTCGCAGAGTACGAGAAGACTGGCGTTGCTCCGGAGCTGCCGGAGGCTTAAAGGGTTGTTGTTCGCTATCTGTTGATAGGAATAAAAGGGTCTGGTTCCAGAAAACTCTGGAACCAGCCCATTTTTATGTATAGGCGGAGTATGAATTGTCGTATGACAATTTCAGAAGCGCATCGTCGAGTAACTGTTGTGCTATTCCCCGGGTTCGAGCTCTTGGATGTATTTGGACCGGTTGGCCTTTTTGGCCATGTCCCAGAGATTGAGGTCGAATATGTCGCCAACATTGCTGGTCCGATAACCAGCGCTCAGGGGGCGCAGGTTATCGCCACACGTTGTGCCGCTGACCTCGAAACGGTCGATATTCTTCTAGTTCCTGGCGGAGCCGGGAGTAGAACACTAGTTGAGGATGCAGAGTTTTTGGACTGGCTCAACAACCTCGGATCCCGGGCGCGGTTAGTGGCATCGGTTTGCACAGGTTCCGCACTGCTTGCTGCGGCTGGGCTTCTTGAAGGAAAGCGGGCAACTAGTAATAAGTTGGCTTTTGATTGGGCTACCTCGTTCGGAAACGAAGTGACGTGGGTGAAAGCGGCTCGATGGGTTGAAGACGGAGATCGCTGGAGCTCATCAGGAGTCGCAGCAGGTATGGATATGGCTGTTGCTTTAATTAGCAGCATCCTTGGCAAGGAAGCTGGTCGATTCGCCGCCAGAAAAATTGAGTATCGGCCCCAGACAGACGGCACTGTAGATCCTTTTGCGGATTTAGCGAAATAGCGGCGCCGGGCTCTTTCTAAATATCGAAACCGTCGAATCCGCCGTCGAAGAATCCGCCACCGTCACTGCCACCGTCGCCGCCACCGAAGAGGCCGTCGAAGAAACCTCCACCGTCGCCTGCGTCACCGGCATCTGCACCGCCGCCACCGAAGTCGCCGCCAAAGTCATCTCCACCGAAATCGTCGCCACCGAAGTCTTCGGCTCCAAAGTCCTCGGTGCCGCCGAAGTCATCGGCGCCGGTGCCCATGCCGCTGGCGAACTCATCAGCGCCGTAGGCAACGCCGGCCATACCGTGGAAGAGGGTAGAGAATAGCAGCATTGAGCCTGCGGTCCAGACACCGGTGCGGAGTGCGGACTTCCACCAGGGCTCGGAGTACCAACCGGCTGGAACCGGACGGCCAGCGACACGGCCACCGGGGTAGTAGTTCGGGGTTTCCGGGGTGGCGTATGGCGAGGCGGTAACCGAGTGGCCTTCGTGCTCAATGGTGCGGGTTTCGGTCACAGAACCAGCGGCCTTCTGGCCCTCCAGCGGCGGCAGTGTCGGCCCCGCTGGCAAGCCCATAATTTCGCGAGCCGCATTGATGTAGTGCAGACCTTCCAGCGCCGATTCGCGCGCCATCCGGGCCTGTGCCGGGGTGCGTGCAGTAGAAATCTGCGAGGAAGCGGCGTTGTAGCGCTCGGATGCGTCAGCAAGAGCCTGCGTGGAAGCCAAATCGGTGCCAGCCAGGTTCAGTACCTGTGAGCCCAGCCGCTCAATCCATCGGCGGGCGTCTGCGACGGCGTCTTCCAATTGATTGTTCTGGCGGGCATCAAAGGCCCTGTTAGAACGGTTTTGAGCCATCGACGCGATGATAATTGCGCCGCCGACGGTGATAGCAATCAGGATTAACGCCCCCATGGGCTAGGCCTCCAAAAAGGAAATTGCGAGTATTGCTAGTAATTACTTGAAACAACGCATGTAGAGCGCAAAAAGTTCCCGAGCTGACATCTCTGTGCGACAGAGGCAGCTCGGGAACCAGGAAATGAATGGGCTTTTGGGCAGGTTTTATGACTCGGTGGAATCGTTGTGCTGGGTGCGGCTCCTCCGGTTGGCGTGCCATTCGCGAACTTCTTCGGAATCCCACAGGGTCAACCCATGAAGCTTCGCGACGGGCTCAGGAGCCTTTTTGCGGCCAGCGTAGCTGGTGAAAGTGCCACGTGCAGTGCCGGAAAAAGCAGCGCATTCGACCGCGGTCCATAGTTCGTGTCCAGTATCGGCATCGATAATGGTGGGCTTCATGGTGCCCAGAGTACCTGTGGCACTGGATCCTGAACAGAGGGCAGAAGAATTTCTGGCCCCGGGCATCAGCTTGGAAAAAACAAAAACCGGGAGCAAAGCTCCCGGTTACGTGGAGGGGATGACGGGAATCGAACCCGCGTCTTCAGCTTGGAAGGCTGAGGTATTAGCCACTATACGACATCCCCATAGACAGAAATCCGGCTTAGAAACTCAATCGTCTCCACCAGACCGTGTCTCGGTACAAGGCATATTAACCCGTTAAAGCGCACATACAAAAATCGATGCCAGGTTTTTCTCGAAGGCTTTAAAGAAAAGTGGCTGTGGCCGGGAAAAACAGAAAATGAAGCTAAAGCAACGTGGGGTATGTGAAACAGGCGTATAGCCGTTGATTACACTGTCACACGACTCAACAAAGGGGCAGTCGTTTGAGAGGCTTCTTTGGGGAGTCGGCCGACGAATGGAGTGTTTGCAGTAAACGAGGCCGCCAAAAGCAGTGCCGAGGTGATGCAAACGCCCGGTGATATGCATGGATTTCATGAAACCAGTAGTAGTTGGCAGGTTGGCTCTCGATGGCGTCGTAAAGCGTTTTCAGACAGAGCATTAGCCTGGTTAAACGTGTGGTTTTGTGATTTCATTAATCGTCAGGTAAATCTATACGGGTCCGTTGTGGAAACGCGATTTCGCGACTATGAGGGCCCCGGTGCAGATGCTCCAAAGGGGTTTCTGCTAGGTTTCGAATGACGCATACGGGGTATGGCGCAGCTTGGTAGCGCGTCCGCTTTGGGAGCGGAAGGCCGTGGGTTCAAATCCCGCTACCCCGACCAGTATCACGGGCACTCCCGTGGTCTATGAATTAATCATCGAGTTGCAGGAGAGTGCACCAGTGAAGTCTTCCGTTGAGAAGCTCAATGAGACCCGAGTGAAGATTACCGTCGAGGTCCCGTTTGATGAGCTGAAGCCAGAGTTCGACAACGCCTACAAGGCACTGGCTCAGCAGGTCCAGATTCCGGGCTTCCGTAAGGGCAAGGCACCGGCAAAGCTGATTGAGGCCCGCTTCGGCCGCGGCCCAATCCTGGAGCAGGTGCTCAACGACATGGTTCCGTCCCGCTACGACGAGGTCGTTCGCGAGGAGGACCTGAAGGTTATCGGTCAGCCTGAGGTTGACATCACCAAGCTGGAAGATGGCGAGCTCGTTGAGTTCACCGCTGAGGTTGACGTTCGCCCGGAGATTGAGCTGCCGAAGTTCGAGGACATCGCAGTTGAGGTTGACCCGCTGGTCGCCGACGAGGAAGCTGTTGAGGCTGAGCTGCAGAACCTGCTCGCTCGCTTCGGCACCCTGACCGGCGTCGAGCGCGCAGTCGAGAAGGACGACTTCGTCTCCATCGACCTGTCCGCCACCATCGACGGCGAAGAGCTGGAAGAGGCTTCCACTGAGGGGTTGTCCTACCAGGTTGGCTCCGACGACCTGATCGACGGCCTGGACGAGGCTGTTGTCGGCCTGTCCCAGGGCGAGTCCAAGGAGTTCACCACCAAGCTGGTTGCTGGCGAGCACGAGGGCGAGGACGCTCAGGTCACCGTTACCGTTCAGTCCGTCAAGGTCCGCGAGCTGCCGGAAGCTGACGACGACTTCGCTCAGATGGCTTCCGAGTTCGACACCATCGAGGAGCTGAAGGAAGACCTGGCCCGCCAGGTCGAGAACACCAAGAAGGGTGAGCAGGCTCAGCAGGTTCGCGACAAGGTTTTGGCTGCCGCTATGGAGCAGACCACCATCGCTCTGCCGGAGGGTGTTGTCAAGGAGCAGGTCGAGGGCCAGCTGCAGCAGCTGCTGGGTCAGTTCGGTGGCGACGAGAAGGTTCTGAACTCCATGCTGGAGGCTCAGGGCACCACCCGCGAGCAGTTCGACGAGGACTCCAAGAAGTCCGCTGAGGAAGCTGTCCGCACCCAGCTGTTCCTGGACGCACTGGCTGAAGAGATCCAGCCGGATGTTTCCCAGCAGGAGCTCACCGACCACATCCTGTTCACTGCTCAGTCCTACGGCATGGACCCGAACCAGTTCATCCAGCAGATTCAGCAGTCCGGCCAGCTCGGCAACCTGTTTGCAGACGTTCGCCGCGGCAAGGCTCTGGCCACCTCGATCCTGAAGGCTTCCGCCAAGGACACCGAGGGCAACGAAATCGATCTGAACGAGTACTTCGGTGAGGTCGAAGCTGAGGCTGAGAAGGCTGAGTCCGACAAGGCTGAGGACAACTCGGCTGAGTAAGCCCCGCCGTTAGCGCGACGCATTCCTTATGCTGCAACGCTTATAGCGAACAAGGGCCGTTCCTGAAACAAAGGGACGGCCCTTTTCGTTACCCTCTAGTGAACGACAAACTCGCACACGTACGAAGAAGGAGTACACAGATGAGCGATAACGCCCAGATGTCGACGAACACAGTTTTCGACAAGCTGCTCAAGGAGCGCATTATTTGGCTGGGTGAGCAGGTCGACGACGAGATTGCCAACAAGCTCTGCGGTCAGATGCTGCTCCTGGCAGCTGAGGACCCGGAGGCGGATATCTCGCTGTACATTAACTCCCCGGGTGGCTCCGTCACCGCCGGCATGGCCATTTACGACACCATGCAGTTTGTTCCGTGCGACGTGGCTACCTACGGCATGGGCTTGGCAGCTTCCATGGGCCAGTTCCTGCTCGCCGCAGGTGCTAAGGGCAAGCGTTACGCACTGCCGCACGCCCGCATTATGATGCACCAGCCATCTGCAGGTATTGGCGGTACCGCATCCGACATCACCATTCAGGCTGAGCAGTTCGCTGCCACCAAGAAGGAGATGGCTCGTCTGATTGCGCAGCACACCGGTCAGCCGGTCGAGCGCATTGAGGAAGACTCGGACCGCGACCGCTGGTTTACCGCAGCTGAGGCTAAGGAATACGGCCTGGTTGACCACGTCGTGACCGCTCTCAAGGACACCGCACGCTAAAAGCGGACAGTAGCGAATAATTAGAGGCGATTTAATCAACATGGAGATGAACAATATGCAGATGCCGCAGTCGCGCTACGTGCTTCCTTCTTTCGTGGAGCACTCCAGCTTTGGTGCTAAGGAATCCAACCCATACAACAAGCTCTTCGAAGAGCGCATTATCTTCCTCGGCTCCCAGGTCGATGACACCGCCGCTAACGACATCATGGCGCAGTTGCTGGTGCTTGAGGGCCTGGACCCGGATCGTGACATCACGATGTACATCAATTCCCCAGGCGGCTCCTTCACCTCGCTGATGGCCATCTACGACACGATGCAGTACGTGCGTCCCGACGTGCAGACCGTGTGCCTGGGCCAGGCTGCCTCCGCGGCAGCTGTGCTGCTCGCTGCAGGTGCACCGGGTAAGCGTGCAGCTCTGCCGAATGCGCGCGTGCTCATTCACCAGCCGGCTACCCAGGGCATCCAGGGTCAGGTTTCCGACCTGGAGATTCAGGCGAACGAAATCGAGCGCATGCGCAAGCTGATGGAGGAGACGTTGGCTCGCCACTCCGGTCGCACTGCAGAGCAGATCCGCAAGGACACCGACCGTGACAAGATCCTAACCGCTGAAGAGGCCGTCGAGTACGGCATCATCGACCAGGTCTTCGAGTACCGCAAGCACAACGCCTAAAAGGGGACATGGTCTCTTTGGAGTGCTGCGCACTGGCCGTCGTAAAGCGCCGGGCGAGATCGCGTGAAATTCGCCTCGTCCTTGGCGTGGAAGCCGGTATTTGCGCACACTCACGGTAGGCTGGTCTGAAGCAGTTATTGGCAACGATGCGGAAAGGCGGCGGCGGGAGCCTCATGGCGCGTATGCAAGAAAGTGCGGATTTGCTGAAGTGCTCTTTCTGTGGAAAGAGTCAGAAGCAGGTCAAAAAGCTGATTGCCGGACCTGGTGTGTACATCTGTAATGAGTGCATCGAGCTCTGCAACGAGATTATTGAAGAGGAGCTTAACACCGGCGGCGAGGCAACTGGCAACGACGACCGCCTGCCGCGTCCGCTGGAAATTCGCGACTTCCTCGATGAGTATGTCATCGGCCAGGACATGGCAAAGCGCACGCTGGCCGTCGCGGTCTACAACCACTACAAGCGCCTTCGTGCTGCGGAGACCAAGTCGGACAACGACGTCGAGCTGCAAAAGTCGAACATTCTCCTGCTGGGGCCGACCGGCTGTGGCAAGACTTACCTGGCACAGACGCTGGCTCGCAAGCTGGATGTGCCGTTCGCAATCGCTGACGCCACCAGCCTGACCGAGGCCGGCTATGTCGGTGAGGATGTGGAGAACATCCTGTTGAAGCTGCTGCAAGCTACTGATTTCGACGTCGAGAAGGCACAGCGCGGCATCATTTACGTCGATGAGATTGACAAGATCTCGCGCAAGTCTGAAAACACCTCCATCACCCGCGATGTCTCCGGTGAAGGTGTGCAGCAGGCGCTGCTGAAGATTCTCGAGGGAACCGTAGCCGCCGTGCCCCCGCAGGGTGGGCGCAAGCTGCCGAACCAGGAGTTCATTCAGTTCGACACCTCCAATGTCCTGTTCATCGTTGCCGGTGCGTTTGCCGGTCTGGAGAAGGTCGTGCAGGAGCGTGTCGGCAAGAAGGGGCTGGGCTTCGGCGCAGCTGTCACCTCGGCTAACGACGCGGACATGAAGGATCCATTCCGCGACGTGCTGCCGGAGGACCTCGTTCGATTCGGCCTGATTCCTGAGTTCATTGGTCGCCTGCCCGTCATCGCATCGGTCACCAACCTCGATGAGGATGCGCTGGTTCGCGTACTCACTGAGCCCAAGAACTCCCTGGTCCGCCAGTACCAGCACCTGTTCGACATGGACGGTGTGCGCCTCACCATCGACGACGAGGCACTGCGCGCCATTGCTGCCAAGGCGATTAGCCGCAATACCGGCGCCCGTGGTCTGCGCGGCATCATGGAAGAAATCTTGGTTCCCGTGATGTTCGAAGTCCCAGAGCGTGACGACGTCGCGGAGGTCATTGTCCACAAGGAGTGCATCACGGACGGTGCAGCGCCGGAACTCGTTGAACGTAGCGAGAACAAGAAGACTGCGTAAAGGTAGCTGAAAACCCGGTTAGAGCGCCTGCTCTAACCGGGTTTTGGTGTCTGTATGGAGCCCTAGTCGTCCATGCCGTAGATGTCGCGGTAATCCGGGGCATCATCAGCAGCCAAGTCCTGAGTCTCTGGGTTGGGCTGATCGCCATAGACCTCTGCGCCAAGTGCGGACGAGTTCGCACCATGGGAGGCCAGCAGGGAAGTGTACGAGCTTCCCGGTTCGTTGCGAGGCGAGGATGTCAACAGGCTGGTCACGGTGTCCTGTGCGAACTCACGCAGCTTGTCCGACAGCACCGTCGATTGCATTTCAATGCCGTAGAGGTTTTCAAAAGTCCGTTGGTGCAGGGTGGGGAAGGTGGCCAGCGACAGCACGAGAATATAAAGATCAAGTGCGGAAATGTCAGTGCGGAATGCACCGTAATCGCGGCCGAGCAACAAGATGCGGTCAAACTCCAAAACAATAGGGCTCTGACCACCAAGCCCAGTCACGCCTTCAAGTGGGAGGACCGGATGCAGGTTTTCCTGGATGATGAACCGTACGGCGAGTGGGTTCGCCGAGAAATAGTCGTAGATAACGCCGACTACATGCTGCAGGGCTTCCACCGGCACATTGGAGTGCGGACGCAGGGCGTCGTCGTCAGGCCTTACGGTCTCCAGCACATGTGCCCACGTCGCCCTGTAGAGTCCCATCTTGTCACCACAGTGGTAGTGAAGCATGCGCTTGGAGACACCAGAGGCGGCAGCAATGGCATCCAGACGGGCATCTGCATACCCCTTTGCGGTGAATTCTTGAAGTGCTGCCACCAAGACTGCATGGGGGATTGCATCAGAGGAGCCTGGAGACTTCATGAAAATCCTTTGCTTGGACTAGAGAGCGACTACGGGGTTTTGGCTATCTAACGGGGGTGAAATTGGTCAGTCGCGGACTTCTTTCTAGTGAAATGAGTACACGACCGTAAGTCATGCCTAATGCTATCCGTTTTTCAGAATTGTACTGAGCCCGTCGCCCCCGTCTGCGCCAATTCCGCAGTCGCATTAGAGTGGGCAGCGAATTGATTCTCTCTCGAGAAAGGCCTGTAGTGAACAAGACTCCCGTAAAGGTTGCAGTTACCGGCGCCGCCGGACAGATCGCTTACTCCCTGCTCTTCCGCATTGCCAGCGGTTCGGTTTTCGGCCCTGAGACCCCGGTTGAGTTGAACCTGCTGGAGATCACTCCGGCGCTGCACGCCACCGAAGGCGTCGCCATGGAGCTGTTTGACTCCGCCTTCCCACTTTTGACTGGCATCAACATCACCGATGATCCGGCAAAGGCATTCGACGGTGCCAACGCCGCATTCCTGGTCGGTGCAAAGCCGCGTGGCAAGGGTGAGGAGCGCTCCGCACTGCTGGGCGCCAACGGCAAGATCTTCGGCCCGCAGGGCGCGGCACTGAACGATCACGCAGCAGACGACATCAAGGTTCTGGTTGTCGGCAACCCGGCTAACACCAACACCATGATTGCCGCTTCCCACGCTAAGGACATCCCGGCAGAGCGCTTCACCGCTATGATGCGCCTGGACCACAACCGTTCCCTGTCCCAGCTGTCGCAAAAGATTGGTGTTCCGACCACTGAGATTAAGAACATGATCGTCTGGGGTAACCACTCCGCAGACCAGTTCCCGGACATCACCTACGCCACCATTGCAGGCGAGAAGGTCTCCGACAAGGTTGACGCTGCATGGGTCGAGCAGGACTTCATCCCGCGCGTCGCCAAGCGTGGCGCAGAAATCATCGAGGTCCGCGGTTCCTCTTCCGCAGCTTCCGCTGCAGCTGCCGCAGTTGACCACATGCGTGACTGGGTCACGGGTACCCCAGAGGGCGAGTGGGTCTCTGTCGCACTTCCGTCCGACGGCTCCTACGGCATCGACGAGGGCTTGGTCGCTGGTGTTCCGTGCTACGCCAAGGACGGCGAGTGGGTTCGCGTTGAGGGCCTGGATCTCTCCGAGGTGCAGCGCGCTGGCATCGAGCGCAACGTCAAGGCACTGCGCGAAGAGCGCGACGCAGTTAAGGATCTGCTGGTCTAAGGGCCGCTTAACGCCTGTTTAAAGGTGCCCTCTTGTGATGGTTTCGCAAGAGGGCACCTTTTCATTTACTGCGGTAATCGCGGATGGGCTCGGGGAGTGAGTAAAGCTTGAATTCGGCGGTGCGTAAGTCGCCGATAGCAGATATGGGTTGAGGCGCAAGGGTCGTCGTAAAGCCCCTGGAAAAACAAATCCGGGCAAGGCGCTAAGATGTGACGCGTGACTGAGAACAACGTGGACCTAAACAGAGCAGATAAGTTGCCCAAGTCGTGGAACCCGGCTGACGTGGAGTCGGACCTGTACCAGGGCTGGGTAGACGCTGGCTATTTCGAGGCTGATCCGTCTAGCTCCAAGCCGGCTTACTCTATTGTGCTGCCCCCGCCGAATGTGACGGGTCAGCTGCACATGGGCCACGCACTGGACCACACTTTGATGGATGCGCTGGTGCGCCGTAAGCGCATGCAGGGCTACGAGGTGCTGTGGCTGCCGGGTATGGACCACGCGGGTATCGCAACGCAGACCAAGGTCGAGGCGATGCTGAAGGAGTCCGAAGGCAAGGACCGCTTCGATTATGGCCGTGAGGAGTTCGTGGAGAAGGTCTGGGAGTGGAAGCACGATTACGGCGGACGTATCGGCAACCAGATGCGCCAGATTGGTGACTCCCTGGATTGGTCCCGTGAGCGCTTCACTCTGGACGAGGGGCTGTCTCGTGCGGTTCAGACGATTTTTAAGGAACTGTTTGACCGCGGCCTAATCTACCGCGCCAAGCGTATGGTCAACTGGTCTCCGGTGCTGCAGACCGCAATCTCGGATATTGAGGTCAAGTACGAGGACGCTGAAGGCGAGCTCGTCTCCTTCCGCTACGGCGATGGGGAAGACTCCATTGTTGTGGCGACGACTCGTGTGGAGACGATGCTGGGCGACGTGGCAATTGCCGTGCACCCGGAGGATGAGCGCTACACGCACCTGGTGGGCAAGGTTTTGGACCACCCGTTCCGCGAGGACCTGAAGATTCAGGTCATCGCCGATGACTATGTGGACCGCGAGTTCGGTACCGGTGCGGTGAAGATCACGCCGGCACACGATCCAAATGACTTCGCCATGGGCCAGCGCCACGACCTGGATATGCCGGAGGTCATTGATACCACTGGCCGTATCTTCAACACTGGTACGCGTTTCGACGGCATGGATCGTGCGGAAGCCCGTACTGCGCTGACGGAGGCGCTGCGTGAGCAGGGGCGCATTGTCAAGGAGGTCCGCCCGTACGTTCACTCGGTCGGTCACTCGGAGCGCTCGGGTGAGCCGATTGAGCCGCTGCTGAGCCTGCAGTGGTTCGTTAAGGTCGATGAGCTGGCCAAGATGTCTGGCGATGCTGTTCGCGAGGGCGACACGGTTATTCACCCAGCTTCGCAGGAGCCGCGCTGGTTCGATTGGGTCGATGACATGCACGACTGGTGTATTTCCCGCCAGCTGTGGTGGGGCCACCGCATCCCGATTTGGTACGGCCCGAATGGCGAGGTCGTCTGTGTCGGCCCGGATGATGAGGTTCCGACGGGCGAGGGCTGGACGCAGGATCCGGACGTGCTGGATACCTGGTTCTCGTCTGCGCTGTGGCCGTTTTCCACGATGGGTTGGCCGGAAGCCACCCCAGAGCTGGAGAAGTTCTACCCGACATCTGTACTGGTCACCGGCTATGACATTCTGTTCTTCTGGGTCGCGCGCATGATGATGTTCTCGACCTTTGCTGCCACCCTGGCTGATTCACCGCTGGGTAAGGGGCGCGACGGTCGTCCGCAGGTGCCGTTTAAGGATGTCTTCCTGCACGGTCTGGTCCGCGATGAGCAGGGTCGCAAGATGTCGAAGTCTCTCGGCAATGGCATTGACCCGCTGGACTGGGTCCGCGACTACGGTGCGGACGCACTTCGCTTCACGCTGGCGCGTGGCGCTAACCCGGGCTCTGACCTGCCGGTCGGTAATGACGCCGCTCAGAGCTCCCGTAACTTCGCTACCAAGCTGTTCAACGCCACCCGCTTTGCGCTGATGAACGGGGCCCACGTGGGCGAGCTGCCGGACCGCGACCAGCTCACCGACACCGACCGCTGGATCCTGGACCGCCTGGAACAGGTCCGCGCCGAGGTTGACGCTGCGCTGGATAAGTACGAGTTCTCCAAGGCCAACGAGGCCCTTTACCACTTCGCATGGGACGAGGTCTGTGACTGGTACCTGGAGATGACCAAGGTTGACTTCCCGCGCCTGAACGACGGCGAGACCATGACCGAGGAGCAGGCCGCCCGCGCAGCCTCCACTCGTCTGGTTCTCGGCCGCGTGCTGGATACGCTGCTGCGTCTGCTGCACCCGTCCATGCCGTTCGTCACGGAGACGCTATGGAAGGCGCTTACCGACGGCGCGGAGGGCTTCGAGGACTCTCTGGTTATTTCCGCCTGGCCGGATGCCACCATGACCACCGACGGCGCTGCTGTCGACGAGGTTGCCGCACGTCGTATTGCCGATGCCCAGAAGTTGGTCACCGAGCTGCGTCGTTTCCGCAATGACCAGGGTGTGAAGCCGTCGCAGCGCGTGCCGGCACGCATGAACCTGGCGGATGCTGATCTGACTGCTCAGGAAGAGATGATTCGTTCGCTGGCTCGTGCTGAGGCACCGGAGGATGGATTCACCGCTACCGCTTCCATTGAGGTGCGCCTGTCTCAGGCCACGGTCCTGATAGAGCTGGATACCTCCGGCACCGTCGATGTGGCCGCTGAACGCAAGCGCCTGGAAAAAGACCTGGCCAAGGCCGAGAAGGAACTGGCCGGCACCGAGAAGAAGCTCGGCAACGAGGCCTTCCTGTCCAAGGCTCCGGAGCAGGTCGTGGAGAAGATCAAGACTCGCCACCAGTTCGCACTGGAGGAAATTGACCGCATTAAGGCTCGTTTGGAGGGACTTCCGCAGGCATGACCGAACCACGGGATATCGAACCTCGGGGTGCTGAATCACACGATGAGATTGCAGGGGAGATTCGTTTGAATCTCGGCGGCGAAGACGAATCGGTGACGCAAGATGAGACTGCAGCGCGAGAAGAGTCCACCGCAGCGCCTGAGTTCGAATTCGATCCGACTGACTCCCAGATTGTCGAGGACCTTGAGCCTCGCGAAATCGCCGGTGTGATGGCCGATGACCGCATGCCCGATGACATGCGCCTCGGTGAGGTCTCCGTATCCGAGGAAGGCCTGAGTCTGCCGGTCGATGTGGACCGCCCAGTCAATGAGCCGGCTCCGCTGGAGGCCACCGCCGAGGAGCTGCGCGAGCTCGCAGAGGTGGAAGCCGAGCTGGATCAGCGTTGGCCGGAGACCAAGATTGACCCATCACTCGAGCGGATCGAGATGCTGATGGACATCCTTGGCCATCCCGAGCGTGCCACTCCGGTGATTCACGTTGCCGGCACTAATGGCAAGACTTCCACTGTTCGCATGATTGAGTCGCTGGTGCGCGCTCTCGGTCGGCGCACTGGCCGCACCACCAGTCCGCATCTGCAGCTGGTTACCGAGCGCATCGCCATTGATGGCCAGCCCATCCATCCACGCGACTACGTGCGCATCTGGCGCGAGATTCAGCCCTACGTGGAAATGGTTGATGCCAAGTCCGCCGAAAAGGGCGGCCCGCAGATGAGCAAGTTCGAGGTGCTCACGGCCATGGCCTACGCTGCCTTCGCCGACGCTCCTGTCGATGTCGCCGTGGTGGAAGTCGGCATGGGCGGCACATGGGATGCGACCAATGTGGTGGAGGCCGACGTGGCAGTCATCTGCCCGATCGGTCTCGATCACACGGAGTACCTCGGCGATACCCTGGCTGAAATCGCTGCTGAGAAGGCCGGCATCATCAAGTCGCGGTGGAACAAGGACGACCTGCTCACGCCACCGGACAATGTCGCCATTGTTGGCGAGCAGGAACCGGAAGCAATGGACGTCGTTTTGCGCCGTGCCGTGGAAATGGATGCCTCGGTCGCCCGTGCTGGGGTTGAGTATGGCGTCGTCAGCCATCAGCTGGCGGTCGGCGGGCAGAACCTGACGCTCAAGGGCCTGGCCGGCGAGTATGACGATATCCATCTGCCACTGCACGGTCCGCATCAGGCGCGCAACGCCGCCACAGCGCTGGCCGCGGTGGAGGCGTTCTTCGGCGCAGGTCCGGGACGTCCGCTCAACATTGATGCGGTTCGCGAAGGCTTTGCGACGGTCGCATCGCCCGGCCGCCTGGAGCGCGTGCGTTCGACCCCGACGGTGTTTATCGATGCCGCCCACAATCCTCACGGTGCCCGTGCGCTACGCACGGCGCTCTCCGCTGAGTTCGACTTCCGCCGTGTCATCGGTGTGCTGTCGGTGTTGGGGGAGAAGGACGCTCGTGGGCTGCTGGTGGAGCTGGAGCCGTACTTCGAAGAAGTGGTAATCACCCAGAACACCTCGCCGCGTGCGCTGCACTACGACGACCTGGCTGACCTTGCGGAGGAGATTTTCGGCGAGGAGCGCGTGCATCGCGTGCCCACTCTGCCGTCCGCCGTTGAGCTAGCTGTCGCGCTGGCTGAGGAAACCGACACCGGTGACGGTATTGTCTCTGGTTCCGGCGTGATTGTCACTGGATCTGTTGTTACCGCGGGCGAGGCCCGGACACTATTTGGAAAGGACCCGCAATGAGCGAATCTCAGGCGAGCCAGCCACAGGGCAATGGCGCGGAGGATTACACCGCTGCCGACCGCGAGGCCCTGCGCGCCTACCGCGAGGGGCGTGACCTGAGTGAGGGCGGCAAGTATGGTCCGCTCGGTGCGGGACACGATCCGGCTAAGGACCCGCTGAAGGGTCTGCGCGGTGTTATGTCCGGCACGCTGATCATGCAGGCTATCTCGGTGCTGCTTGGTCTGACTGTGGTCACGCGCATTCCCGACGGTCAGATTAACCAGACCTTCTCGGTTACGTACATCACCATCCTGGGCCTGGCTCTGATTGCGATGGCTTTCCTGCAGAAGCAGCCCTGGGCGCTGAAGGCCAACATTGTACTGCAGGTCTTTGGTGTGCTGGCTATTTTCACACACGTGTCGATGGGCGTGGTGGGTATCTTCTTCGCACTAGTGTGGGCCTACATTCTGCACCTGCGGAAGAACCTCATCCAGCGTATGGAGCGCGGTCTGTTGACCACCCAGCACTCGTAGATCTCCCGCGCTCGTAGTCGCGCTGGGTTACGCTGCACATTTCACCCCGCTGCACCACCACTCCGGTGCAGCGGGGTTTGTCATAGTATGATGCACACCATGACTGAACGTACTCTTATTCTGATCAAGCCGGACGGCGTTTCCCGCGGTCTGGTCGGCGAAGTTATCTCCCGCATCGAGCGCAAGGGCCTGAAGCTGGTCGCGCTTGACCTCCGTGTTGCTGACGAGGCAACTGCGAAGGAGCACTACGCAGAGCACGTCGATAAGCCGTTCTTTGGTGAGCTGGTTGATTTCATCACCTCTGCACCGCTGGTCGCTGGTGTTATCGAGGGCCCGAACGCAATCGCTGCTTGGCGTCAGCTCGCTGGCGGCACCAACCCGGTTGAGGCCGCAACTCCGGGCTCCATCCGCGGTGACTTCGCACTTGAGGTTGCTAACAACGTTGTTCACGGTTCTGATTCCCCGGAGTCCGCTGAGCGCGAGATTGGTATTTGGTTCCCGAACCTCTAAACGTTGACGGTTCAGCATTGACCCGTAAGCGTTGAACTGGCGCCGAACTGAGCAAGCAATTGTTTGCCGGTCCGGCGCTTTTTGCTTGTCGACGACCGTGGGGTGGCCCTTCAGCGGGCTGTACGTGTGAATGCGGGCACAGGCTGCAAATGTGAAACTGTGCGAGTTTCTGACACTTTCGGCCATTTTTCGAGCTATTTTTGTCATAAACGCAGTCAGTAACTCGGATTGGCCCGCCGCCACCAATGTCGGTGCGCGCCACCTGCTCGATATGTGCGACAATGGACAGCAGCAGTTGTGCCCGGGAGTTCGCTCCGGTGGATGAGATATTCCGCATGTGATCGCTGAATCCCCGAGTCAGCCGGAAGGCCTGCCAATAAGACTTTCATAATTGTTCATCGTTTTCGGCCCTCTATCTGCGCGTATGGTGCAAATGAAGTGGCTGTCGCAACATCGTTGCTCCGCCTGGTTCCCAAGGCCACAACGGATGTAGGCGCACATGGAATGACAAAGAGTGCGCTTCCTGTTGTCGGGTTTTGCGTGGTGGGGTGTCAAGGAGAAACAAATACAGTGGCAAATTTCAGCCAGGATGTTGTCGCTAAGGCACGCGAATTTGATCGCGAGTCGGCGGCTCTGAAAACCCGAGTCCACCACCTGGCCAAGAGCTTGGGGTTGACCTCGAAGGAAACCATCGAAGCTCTGGGACACGCGGGGATTGTTGTAAAGTCCGCTGCGTCCACCATTAATCAAAATCAGCTCGACGCGGTGCTGAATTTCATCGGCGATCATCCAGAGGGTGCCTCGCTTAACGACGGATCCGCTGCGACCAAGCAAACCGGCGAAGAGTCGGCCGCGAAGGAAAAACAGTCGGCAGGTAAGCCGAACGCGGCGGATGAGAAGTCGGACGAGCAAACCGCAGCTAAGTCCGAGAAGAAATCAGCTGCTAAGAAGAGCAGCAAGAAGTCGGCTGCGAAGAAGGCCACAAAGAAGGCCGACCAGAAGGATGCGCCGAAGGCAGAAAAGAAGGCCGACCAGAAGGCAGCTCAGAGCGAAGCGGAGTCGGACGCAGCGCCTGCTGAGGAAGTGACCGAGAAGAAGGACGCCAAGAAGGCCTCGGCTAAAAAATCCTCGGCAAAGCAGAGCGCAGAGAAGCAGACTGAAGAGAAGCAGAGCGACGAGAAGAAGAGCACGACTAAGAAGCGGGCAACGCGTAAGCGGGCTGTGAAGAAGACCGCTGGAGCTCCGGAAGAAACCGCAGCGAAGGACGAGCAGAAGGACTCGAACTCGGTCGTCGAGGAAGCGGTTGAGGCTGTAGTTCAGTCGTCATCGAAGAAGGCTGCAGATAAGAATACTGCCGACACCGTAGCCGAGACCGCTGAGAAAACTTCCGCTGAGAAAGCGTCCGCCGAAGCACCTGCTGCAAAGAGCGCTGCAGTGACCACACGTCGTGGTCGCCGAGTTCGCCGTGCGGTCCGCACGACCAGCGCTCCAGTGGCAGAGGGGACTCGGGAAACTCAGGAAGCGCAAGGACCGCAGGATACACAGGCAACTCAGGGCGAAGCCCTGCAGGACATCGAGCCGCCGATAGTCCCGGAGCCGCCGGTTGCGGAAGAGCAGACCGCGTTTGCGCCTATCTTCCTGGCTCCGCAGGCTGTGCCGGCCACGGCCAAGAATTCGGCCACCGAGGATGCAGCTTCGGCTGACAGCGGTGCCTCCAACCAGGATTCCGATGACAACGCGGGGGAGGGGCAGGACGGCTCGTCGTCAAGCGAAACGGAGCGTCAGCCGCGGCCGCGCCGTCGCCGTCGTGGACGTGGGCGTCGTAATGATGATGCTCAGCAGGCGGAGAAGACCACCGAAAACGCAGAGCGCGAGGAGGCGGAAACCCGCGAGGAGGTCGAAGAGCCACAGGCGATTAAGGGCTCGACTCGCCTGGAGGCGCAGCGCCGTCGCCGTATCGAACGTCGTGAGGAATCGCGCAAGCGCCACGTGATCTCGGAGGCTGAGTTCCTGGCTCGCCGTGAGTCGGTGGAGCGCACGATGGTGGTGCGTGAGCGCAAGCGCCATGACCACGCGGGCATTGTCACTGAGGTGGGTGTGCTGGAAGATGACCTGTTGGTCGAGCACTTCGTTACCTCTGACACGCAGACTACGCAGATCGGCAATATCTACCTCGGTCGCGTGCAGAACGTCCTACCCAGCATGGAAGCGGCGTTCATTGATATCGGAACCGACCGCAACGGTGTCATTTACGTAGGTGACCTGAACTGGAAGCTGCTGGGCACGAAATCGCGTTCGCGCAAGATTGAACACGCGCTGAAGGCCGGCGACCAGATTCTGGTCCAGGTGTCCAAGGATCCGATTGGTCACAAGGGCGCGCGTCTGACCACTCACATTTCGATGGCTGGTCGATTCCTGGTGTACGTGCCGGGCGGCCGAAGCGCGGGTATTTCCCGCAAGCTGCCGGAGCCGGAGCGCAAGCGCCTGAAGTCGATTCTGAGTGAGGTTACGCCGGAGGGCTCGGGCACGATTATTCGCACCGCGGCCGAGGGCGTGTCCAAGGAGGCCATCGAGGCCGACATTAAGCGCCTGGAATCGCAGTGGCAGGAAATCTGGGAAGCCTCCGAGGCGGCGAAGGCGAAGCGCGGGGCAAAGCCGATTGCGCTGTACGAAGAGCCGGACATGCTGGTCAAGGTCGTCCGCGACGTCTTCAACGAGGACTTCTCGCGTCTTGTGGTGGAGGGCGACCGTCCGTGGAACACAGTGACGGACTACATCGGCGACCTGGCACCGGAGCTGGAGCCGCGTCTGCAGCGCTACTTCGCCAAGGAGCACGGCGACGCTGACGTCTTCGAGCACTTCCGCATCGATGAGCAGCTGGCCAAGGCACTCGACCGCAAGGTCTGGCTGCCTTCGGGCGGCACGCTGGTCATCGACCGCACCGAGGCCATGACGGTCATCGACGTCAACACCGGTAAGTTCACCGGTGCTGGCGGAAACCTGGAAGAGACGGTCACTCGCAACAACCTGGAGGCCGCTGAGGAAATCGTCCGCCAGATGCGTCTGCGCGATCTGGGCGGCATGATTGTCGTCGACTTCATCGACATGGTGCTGCCGGAGAACCAGGACTTGGTGCTGCGCCGTCTGAAGGAGGCGCTCGGCCGCGACCGCTCGCGTCACGAGGTCTCCGAGGTCACCTCGCTCGGCCTCGTCCAGATGACGCGCAAGCGTCTGGGCACAGGCCTGCTGGAGACCTTCTCCACGCCGTGTAGCTGCTGTAATGGCCGTGGTCTGATTATCCACATCGACCCGGTCGAGCAGGACAATCAGAGCCGTGGTCACAAGAACGGTCGCCGCAACGAAGAGCAGGGTAAGTCCAAGCGCCGCAACAAGTCGAGCTCGGAGCACAATCCGGCCAACCACCCGGCGGCGCTGGCCATGCACCGCGATCAGGGCGACCAGGCAGGCACTTCCAAGACAACGCTTGACGACGACACGGAAACCAACCAGCGCGATAAGGAGGCAGCCGACAAGCGAGTTGCAGCTGCTGTCGAAGCTGTCATCGTCTCTTCTGGGAACGATGAGCCGAAGCCACCGCGTCGTCGCCGGGTTCGTAAGAGCCAGGGCCGAAACGATGAGCAGCGACAGGACGGCAATGGCCGTCAGGAGCGCCGCGAGCGTGATGAGCAATCGGACAACTCCAATGATCTGGCTGCTCTGGCTGCCGCAGCTGTTGCGGAAGCCCGTGCGAAGGATCCGGAAGAGCCATCGGATGACCGTTACATGCCGCAGGAGGGACAGCGCCGCCGCCGTCGGGCTACGCGTCGCCGGGTAGCGGAGCATGTCGCCGTTGATTCGGCTGCACGCGACGCTGATGACCGCGACGAAGAACATGGCGATCGCCGCAAGCGTTCGGAGCGCCCGACTCGTGCTGAGCGTGCCGAGCGTACCGATAACGGTGGCACCGGTGGAGGCCGTGGCGACGCTGAACGCTCCAGCAGCGCCAGTGCTCGACGTCGCCGTCGTCGCGCTGTTCGCCGTACGGCTGTGAATGAGACCACTGCGCCTCAGGCCGAGTCCCAGGCAGCTTCCACCACAGATGTGCGGGAGCCAGCCGAGGATGACAAGGGCGGCAACGCTAACAAGACCGCCAAGGCTGTGGCCACGGAGTCCCAGACCTATGAGGAGGCCAAGGAGGCGTTCGAGCGTTCCCCACGTCGTCGTCGTCCGACTCGCGGTAACTCCCGCTCGGATCGCGCACCGCGTCGCGAGGACTTCGAGTCCACTAAGCCAAAGGCGGACGCTGAAGGCAGCAAGGGCGGAGATCGTGCAAAAGACAACCACGATGACAGCAACCGCAGCGCCAACCGCAGTGGCGGTGGCCGTCGCTCGGGCAAGTCGCGGGTTGAAGTGGTAGCGGTCCAGGGCACGGGAGCTCGCCGTAATCGCCGTCGGGCGGTGCGCAGGGTCTCGTCGCAAAGCGATGCTGGAGCGACTGCGCCGAAGCAGCGACAGGGCACTTCAAACCGCGCCACTAAGCCAGAGCAGAAGCAGGCTAATCGCGGTGCTGCGGCGACGCAGAAGAAACCGGCCAATCGTCGCCGCCGAGTGCGTCGTGCGGTGCGCCGAAGCGGCCGGAACTAAGTATTAAAAATTTGGAATAAGGCCAGATAGGAGGCTGTTTTTCGTTCCCTAAAGCAGGGGGTGGAAAGTGGCTTCGGAAACTGCCCGAGAAGACCGTGAAAACCAATGGGGGACAGGGTCCTACTCGGGCAGTTTGTAATTTAGGGGGATTTTTCGCTACTCTTGACCAGTCGCTGATTAGTAGGCGTATCTGGTCATGCCCACTGGTGCTTGAGGCGCTGGCGGTAAGGAAACGGCCAGAGCGGGGAAATCTACTCGGATTTGGCTTTCGGGTATGTCCCTGAAGTGTTCTGCACACGCAACTAATCGCAATTCCATTGTCCAGTCAAGGAATTACAAAGATTCCTTGAGTCGAGTTTCTCAGATAAAGGGGTAGCCCTCCTATGTACGCGATCGTCAAGACCGGCGGCAAGCAGTACAAGGTTGCCGAAGGTGACCTCGTCAAGGTCGAGAAGATCGAGGGTGAGCCGGGTTCGTCCGTGGCTCTCACCCCGGTTCTGCTCGTCGATGGCGCAGATGTCATTGCGGATGCCGACAAGCTTGCCAACGTTACCGTTAACGCAGAGATCGTCGAGGCCGTTAAGGGCCCGAAGATCCGCGGCATGCACTACAAGAACAAGACTGGCTACAAGCGCCGCTACGGCCACCGTCAGCCGCTCACTGTTCTGAAGATCACCGGCGTCTCCAAGTAAACCGCCGAAATTCCAATTAGCTTTTCCCTAGGAGAAAATCATGGCTACTAAGAAGGGTGCATCCAGCACCAGCAACGGCCGCGACTCCGAAGCTAAGCGCCTCGGCGTGAAGCGCTTCGGCGGCCAGCAGGTTAAGGCAGGCGAGATTCTCGTTCGTCAGCGCGGTACCTCGTTCCACCCGGGTGAGAACGTTGGCCGTGGCGGCGACGACACTCTCTTCGCTCTGAAGGCAGGCGCAGTCGAGTTCGGTACCCGCCGCAACCGCCGCATTGTCAGCATCGTTGAGAACAACTCCTAAGAACAACCTTCGGTTGTCCACATAGGATTACTGCAACGTTGAATTTGAGGCAGGTTTAACTGCCTTGCAGAAGAGCCGATTCCTTTCCCACTGCGAAAGGTAATCGGCTCTTTTGTTGTTTATGTCCTGTTTCGCGCCGTTAGGTTGCGAGGCAGCGTTTTGTTACCGCCTAGACTTCTGCCCGTCGGCTCGCTTAAATTAGGGCATTACTCCAGGCACTAGAAGATGGCTCTCCGCTCGGAAGTGTGTGTGATTTTATGTCTCGTTTTGTAGATCGTGTCGTGCTGCATTTGCAGGCCGGCGACGGCGGTCACGGCTGTAACTCGGTGCTGCGTGAAAAGTTCAAGCCACTGGGTGGCCCCGACGGCGGTAACGGTGGCCACGGTGGCGACATTGTGCTTGTGGTAGACCCCCAGATCCATACTCTGATGGACTTTCACTTCCACCCCCATATCAAGGCTGCCAACGGTAAGCCGGGCGCTGGCGATCACCGCAACGGCGCTCGTGGTGAGGATCTGGTTCTCGGAGTGCCGGAGGGCACGGTTGTGATGACCGAGGATGGGGAAGTGCTGGCGGACATGACCGGTAAGGGCGCCCGCTTCATTGCCGCTGAGGGCGGTTACGGTGGCCTGGGCAACGCAGCGCTGGCAAACAAGAACCGCCGTGCGCCGGGATTTGCTCTCCTCGGTGAGCCAGGTGAGGCCAAGGATCTTGTCTTGGAGCTCAAATCCATGGCAGACGTTGGACTGGTGGGCTTCCCGTCGGCCGGAAAGTCGTCGCTGGTCAGCACCTTGAGCGCTGCTAAGCCGAAGATTGGTGACTACCCATTTACCACGCTGCAGCCGAACCTGGGTGTAGTCAACGTTGACTACGAGTCCTTCACCATCGCAGATGTGCCGGGTCTTATCCCGGGGGCTTCTGAAGGCCGTGGACTTGGGTTGGACTTCCTGCGTCACATTGAGCGCTGTGCTGTTCTCGTGCATGTGGTTGACGCTGCTGCTCTGGAGGGCGACCGCGATCCGGTCTCTGACATCAAGGCGTTGGAGACGGAACTCGCCAACTACCAGTCGGTGCTGAAGGCCGACGTGGGGCTTGGGGATCTCGCAGAGCGTCCCCGCGTCATCGTGCTGAACAAGATTGACCTGCCCGATGCTCGCGAAATGATTGACATGCAGCGCGAGGAACTGGAGAAGTTCGGCTGGCCAATTTTTGAGATCTCCACGGTGACGCACGAGGGGCTCAAGGAGCTGACCTACGGCCTGAAGGATCAGATCGCCGCCTACCGCAAGGCGCATCCGTTGCCGACAGAGCAGGAGCCCCGTGCGGTCATCCGTCCGGAAGGGGTGCGTGGCAAAAAGCGCGAAGGCGCGGACTTCACCATCGAACGCGATCCGAATACCCCAGACGGGTTCATTGTGCGTGGGCGTAAGCCGGAGCGCTGGATTAACCAGACGGACTTCGAAAACGACGAGGCAGTCGGCTACTTGGCTGACCGCCTGGCCAAGCTTGGTGTTGAAGATGCCCTGGCAAAGGCTGGGGCAACAGTTGGCTGCCCGGTGACGATTTCCTATCTCACCTTCGAGTGGTACCCGCAGCAGGTCGCGGGCACCGATGACTTCGTGCCGAGTGGCCGTGGTACCGACGATCGTCTCTATGTCAACGAACGCACCAGCGCCGAGCAGCGTAAGCGTGCATCACAGGCCCGCCGTGGTCTGATTGACGAGTACGATTTCGGGGATGGCGAAGAGGCTATTCGCGACCGGTATTCATAGGCGCGGGCGCCAGCGTCGTCGGCAAGCGAAGACTTCAAACTTGCATTTTGCCATTGATTGTTTAAACAATTATATGGTCAGAATTAAATGAGACCGTCATGTTTTCCATCAGTGAAATGAGTGAGTCAGTTATCCCTTCCGACACCGTTGCCAACGATGTTGACGTCACTGGAGCAGATGCATTAGATGCCCCGGTAGCTACCGCGCCGAAGTCTGAATCGGACGCGCCGATTTCCCGTGAGGGGGTCGACGAGCTGCTTCACGACAATCCCGAGTCCACCATCGCTGAGATTGAAAAGGCGACTGAGAATTTATCTCCGGGAACCAAAGGCGGTTTCGATTCCGAGACTCGTGAGGCAATTCGGACCGCGAAGCGTGTCGTGGTGAAGATTGGTTCTTCCTCGTTGACTGGATCTGACGGTCGTACCGATCCGGAGCGCATCGACTTCATCGCCGATGCTTTGGAGAAGCGTATGGGCATTAGCGATGTCATCGTTGTGTCCTCCGGCGCGGTGGCATCCGGAATGGGGCCACTGGGGCTGACTTCGCGTCCCACTGATTTGGCGACCAAGCAGGCGGCTGCAGCTGTGGGGCAAGTGCGCCTGGCACAGGAGTGGGGACGCTCCTTCCTACGCTATGGTCGCACTTCTGCACAGGTGCTTTTGACCTCGGACGATGCAGGTGTGCGTTCGCGTGCTCGCAACGCCCAGCGCACTATCGACCGCCTGCGCCAGCTGGGCGCGGTGCCAATTGTCAACGAAAACGACACGGTCGCGACCTCGGAGTTCCGCTTCGGCGACAACGACCGCCTCGCCGCGCTGGTCAGTCACCTGGCGTACTGCGATGCATTGATTCTGCTTTCCGACGTCGACGGCCTCTACGACCGCAACCCGGCCGATCCAGGTGCAACCTTTGTGCCGGAGGTGCGCAGCGGTAACGACTTGCGTGGTGTTATCGCTGGTGACGGCGGTGCGCTGGGCACCGGTGGTATGGCCTCGAAGGTCTCTGCCGCACGTCTGGCTTCGCGTGCGGGTGTGCCGGTGTTGCTGACTTCGGCGTCCAACATTGAGCGAGCACTGGACCAAGCAGATGTGGGAACCGCTTTCGCCGCGAAGGACAACCGCCTGAGCGCCTGGAAGTTCTGGATGCTCTACGCAGCGGACAGCTCGGGGCTGCTTCGCCTGGACGCCGGTGCGGTCGACGCCGTAACCCGCATGCGTAAGTCGCTGCTCCCGGTCGGTATTACCTCGGTTGACGGCGAGTTCTCCGCTGGTGACATCGTCGATCTAATCGGTCCTGGTGGTGAGGTCATCGGTCGCGGCGAGGTCAATTATGACTCCGAGGAACTGCTGGGCATGATCGGCTACCACACCGAAGAATTGCCGAATGACATGCAGAAGCCTGTCGTCCATGCCGACTACCTGTCGGATTTCGCTTCCCGCGCTTAGGAGGGTGTTGCGCTGAGAGCTGCAGCGCTTAAAGACGCATACCTCGGCGCGCCCGGATAGAGGTGCCTCGGCAAAGACTGGCCGAGTGCGGACTGGCTGGGGGAGGACTGGCTGAGTGCAGACTGCCTGGGTGAGGAACTTTCGGGCATAATCCTAAGTGTGTTATCGAAGATTATTGGCGTCATCGGCGAGTTGCTCTTGACAGCTGGAGTGCTGGTGGCGCTCTTCGCCTTTTATCTGCTGTACTGGTCTGGTCTTGAGACCGGGAAAGCTCAGCAGCAGGCTCGTGATGAGCTGCAGCAGGCATGGTCCACACCGGCGTCGGCTCCAGCTCCGGCGCCAGAAGGCACGGAGCCAGCTGTTGAGGGCTCCTGGATGCCTGGCTCCGCGGTGGCGTTGATTTCCGCTCCGAAGGCCGGTTTTAGCGATTTTGTCGTATTTGAAGGTGTCTCCCAGGAAGTTTTGCGCAGTGGCCCCGGCCATTATCCGGGCACAGCCCTGCCGGGGCAGGTGGGCAACAGCTCTTACGCCGCTCACCGTGATGGCCACGGAGCTCCCTTTGACAACATTGACCGCCTGCAGACGTGCGATGACATCACCGTAGAGACGCGTGATGCTATTTACCGCTACAAGGTATTGCCGGTCGACGGTATGGCTGGCGCAGGGGAAAGCTTCGACTGCGTGCCAGAAGGAACTAACGTCCCCGAGATTCCCGGCCAGCACATTGTCACTCCGGACCGGGCCGATGTCCTCAATCCGGTCGGTGACGCCACTCTACTTACGCTGACTACCTGCCATCCGCAGTGGGACAACACTCATCGGCTCATTATTCACGCGGTTCTCGCCGGTGTTGAGACCAAGGAGGTCAACTAGATGTACGCAGCTTTTTGGCGATCCCTGCCAGGGCCGTGGTGGGTGAAAGCGATCATCACCATCGTGATTGCCGTCATCGTGTTCCTGCTGTTGATGAATTACATCTTTCCTTGGGCTGCTGAGCTAATTCCCTCAAATGATGTCTCACTCTAGTTATGCTGGTAGGCATGACTGCTCAAACGAACGAAACTGCTAACACCAATCAACAGGGCATTGCCGAGGATTCGGCTCTTAGCCCGGAGCGTGCTGCTGAGCGCGCCGAGGTTTTAGATAAGGCACAGCGTGCCAAGGCTGTCGCGGGAGAGCTGTCGCGCTTTACGTCGGCACGCAAGAACGAGCTCCTGCTGGCCGCAGCAGACGCGCTGGTTGCCCGTACTGAAGAGATTCTGGTGGCCAATGCCAAGGACATCGAGGCCGGTAAGACCCGTGGTTTTAGTGACTCCCTGCTGGATCGCCTGCGTCTTGACGCCGATCGTGTTGAGGGTATTGCCGGTGGGCTTCGTCAGGTTGCGGCTCTGCCGGATCCGGTAGGCGAGGTGCTGCGCGGAAGCACTCTTCCCAACGGCATTAAGCTCTCCCAGGTCAGCGTCCCGCTGGGTGTGATGGGCATGGTCTACGAGGCTCGCCCGAACGTTACTGTCGATGCGTTTGGTCTGGCGCTGAAGTCGGGCAACGTGGCCTTGCTGCGCGGCTCCAAGTCCGCTGTCCATTCCAACACGCAGCTGGTCGCGGTTTTGCGTGAGGTGCTGGCCAACCACGATGCGCCGGAGGACCTTGTCCAGCTGCTGCCGTGTGAGACCCACGATTCAGTGCAGGATCTCATCACAGCTCGCGGCCTGGTTGACGTGGTGATTCCGCGCGGCGGTGCCGGTTTGATTGAGGCCGTTGTGACGAAGGCAACGGTGCCGACCATCGAGACCGGTACCGGTAACTGCCACATCTACATCGATGCCTCCGCCGACATTGACGAGGCGATTGCGCTGATGATTAACGGCAAGACCCGCCGTCCGAGCGTCTGTAACGCTACTGAAACGGTTCTCATTGACTCGGCGTTGTCCACGCAGGATCAGGTCCGCATTTTGGACGCGCTTGCCGACGCGGGGGTTGCGGTCCACGGCGATGTCGATAATCTGGCGGCCTCTGGGTGGACTGGTGAGGTTATTCCTGCGACGGCGGAAGACTGGTCGGATGAGTACCTCTCGCTAGACATTGCCGCGCGCATTGTCGACGGTGTGGTGGCCGCGACGGATCACATCACTGAGTACTCCTCGGGACACACGGAAGCTATCTCTGCACGTGACTGGGGAGTGTGCCAGGAGTTCGTCGACCGCGTTGATGCCGCCGCCGTCAGCGTCAATGCCTCCACTGCGTTCACCGATGGTGAGCAGTATGGTTTCGGCGCAGAGATTGGTATTTCCACTCAGAAGCTGCACGCCCGTGGCCCGATGGGGCTGCCGGAGTTGACCAGCAGCAAGTGGGTTCTGTCTGGTCGTGGACAGACTCGTCCGTAGTGCCCAGGTAAAGTGCCAGTCATGATTAAGCGCAAGAAAAGTGTGCGGTCGCGAGTACATGCCGCGTTGACAGCAAAGTCGGCGGAAGCGCCGCAGCAGCGCATTGGCGTGATGGGTGGCACTTTTGATCCCATCCACAATGGTCACTTGGTTGCCGCCAGTGAGGTGGCAGACCGTTTTGACCTGGACTTTGTGCTTTTCGTGCCTACGGGTGAACCGTGGCAAAAGCGCGGCCGAAAGGTCTCTCACAGCGAAGATCGCTACCTGATGACGGTCATTGCCACTGCGTCGAACCCGCAGTTTTCGGTCTCGCGGGTTGATATTGACCGGCCGGGTGCGACCTATACCGTCGATACGCTGCGGGATTTGAAGGTCATCTATCCCAATGCGGATCTGTTCTTCATTACCGGTGCCGATGCGCTGCAGAAGATTATGACGTGGCGGGACTGGGAGGAGATGTTCGACGCAGCAACGTTCGTCGGCGTCACTCGCCCAGGAGTTCACCTGCGTGCAGAGGACCTGGAGGGGATTGACGCCTCACGGTTACACCTCATCGAGATTCCCGCGATGGCTATTTCTTCCACCGACTGCCGAAAGCGGGCGGAGGCAGGACGCCCTGTGTGGTACTTGGTGCCGGATGGCGTGGTCCAGTACATCGCTAAGCGTGGTCTGTACCAGTCTGCTGAGGGCACAGTTGGTTCTGTGGGCCCCGCATCGGTGAACTCGACCTCCGAGGACACGGCGCCGGTGGATGCGGCATCGGTGGATGCGAAGTCCGATACCGACGACTGAAAGTTAGCAAAATCCCGCTGAGACGGTAAGTTACAAGTACAAACGCTGTTTTTCACGATTTTTTTAATCACAAGGAGCTGAAGTCTTTCGTGACTGCACAACCACGCGCCATTGAGCTGGCGACCGCCGCGGCTAAGGCCGCCGATAGCAAAAAGGGTGAGGACGTCGTTGTTCTCGATGTCTCTGGCCCAGTGGTGATTACGGACGCATTCGTCCTGGTCAGTGCTGACAATGAGCGTCTGGTTGCCGCAATCGTCGACGAAGTTGAGGACGATCTGCGTGACCTCGGCGCAAAGCCGGTTCGCCGCGAAGGTGTCCGTGAGGGACGTTGGGCGCTGCTGGATTACGGCGACATTGTCGTGCATGTCTTCCGCAGTGAAGAACGCGACTTCTACGGCCTGGATCGACTGTGGCGCGATTGCCCGCGCATCGAGGTCGAAGGCGTCGAGCAGCCGAGCAACGAGGACGGCGAAGATTTCGCCCGCCATGCTCGTTCCATCGACGAGATTCCGCTGGCTGCCGAAAACCCGGACACGGACGAGTTTTAACTGTGGCGGGCTCACGCGAGGCACATGTTGCCGCTCGACGTCGCCTGATTATGCTGCGGCACGGGCAGACGTCGTATAACGCTACCGGTCGCATTCAGGGACAGCTGGACACGCAGCTTTCCGACGTTGGCCGCGAGCAAGCCCGTACTGCGGCGCAGTACCTGGCGGAGGCTGAACCGCGAATCACAAAAATCGTGTCCTCCGACCTGACCCGGGCAGCTGACACCGCCCGCGCGCTAGCTGAGGCCACCGGCGCAGAGTTGAGTTTTGATAAGCGCCTGCGTGAGACCAACCTCGGTGAATGGCAAGAGCGCACCTATGACGAGATTGACTCCGCGTTTCCCGGTATGCGTGACCACTGGCGTCATAACCTCAACTGGGCACCCAAGGGCGGCGAGACCCGCTTTGAGGTCTCCAACCGAATGCTGGCAGTCATTGCTGAGCTAGCAGCTAACCCCGATTGGGAGTCGGACACCTTTGTGCTCGTGTCCCACGGTGGTGCCATTGCTGCCGCTACCGCAGCCCTGCTGCAGATGCCGCGCGACTACTTCAGCACGTTCAACGGCCTGGGCAACACTGCGTGGGTTGAAATGGAGCAACGCACGCGCGTCAATGGTGAGACCTCCTGGTACCTGAATGCTTTTAACGCAAAGGTCCGTGAGCGGGAGGCGCAGGTTTCTGATTTCGCAGGAGGCCGCCATGCCCGGTGACGGTCGCGTTCGCATTGTTGTGGATGACACCGCGTGCCTGATGCCCGAGGTTGCCCGCAAGCTCGATATCACCGTGGTTCCCATCGGCCATGACATCAATGAAGACGCCGTCACCACGTCGGCAGTCAGTCCGCTGAAGCTGTGCGCCGCATATGCGCGTGCGCTGGAACGCTCCAACAAGGATGGTTCTGACGCTGGCGTTGTTGCCCTGCATCTTGGCAAAGGAATGTCCGCGACCTGGTCTAACGCTGTCACCGCTGCTGGTGCACTGGACCGCGTGACCGTTATCGACACCGACACCGTAGGGGCTGGAGTCGGTGCCGCTGCCATCGCGGCAGCTAAGGCAGCGAGGGCCGGGGCCAGTCGTGATGAGGTGGCCGATGTAGCCCGTGATGTGCTGCAGCGCTATCGACTCTGGTTGTTTGTACCAAAGCTTGATTCGCTGCGCCGTGGTGGTCGCATCTCCGCGGGCCAAGCGATGCTCTCTACGGCTCTCGCTATCAAGCCCATCGTCGGCATCAAAGATGGCTCACTGGCACTCGTCGCCAAGTGCCGCACAGAAGCGAAGGTCAAGCAGCGCATGGTGGATTTTGCCACCAAGATGGTGCGGTCTGCGTCATCGGCGAACCGTCCGCCTGCAGTATTGCTGCATCATTCCGACGCGCTTGACGACGTCCACGAGCTCCAGGCCATGCTTGCCGAAGAGCTACCCGACGATACCCGGTTTAGAATCCTGGATTTGCCGGAGTCGCTTGCTGCTCATGTCGGGCAGGGAGCCTATGCAGTTGGCATGGTTTCCGGTGGTTCGATTGAGTCGGATGCCATGGATTTTGAAGCAGAGATGGGAGTAACTGCGCTGCTCCACAGTGTGGAGGAGAGTGACGCGGCTGCTGTTGAAGCTGAGGTCCCCGACGCAGTGGAAGATGACTCCGGGAACATAGGCAATCCCGGTGACTCTGCTGACATGGAAGGGGCGGATGGCTCCGTTGGTTCAGCTGAAACCGCTCACGCCACTGACTCGGATGAACCAATCACCGATCAGGCTGCGGTGAAGGTAGTTGAGAATCCGGCTGCTGGTCGCAACCGCAATAAGCGTATCCACCGCACAGTCGTGACTAATGAACAGGGAATTCCGCTTTTCACCACGGCGGTTTCTAAGTTGCCAACGTGGAGTGAGAACCGCCAAGCAGCCCTGGATAAAGCTGAGCGTCTGGCGAAGGCTATCTCTGATTTGGCGCTGCGCGATAAGTCCGATCCCGAGGGAGCTGTATTTGGCACCGAAGGGGAGAAATCGCAGGAGTCGTCGTCAAGCGACAAGCGTGATGATGACGGCGATGAGAAGAAGAAATAGCGGCTGAACTGAGCAGATGATGTGACCTGTGGATAACCTCCACAGGTCATTTTTTATCCACAGATGACGCTTCGACAGGTGCTTTCGCGGGAGTGCGGTGTGGGGCGGGGCGCTAGTGTGCGCATCGTGACGAATTTGCGGAATCGGCTGGCGGACTACCTGGAACCGATTGATCAAGACAAGCGCATGGCGGTGGACTTTTCCGTGCGCCGGGCGGTGGTGACGCCGCGGGTGGCAATGGCTGCGTGCATTGTGATTGCGGTGTTGGCCCTGGGAGCAATTGCGGCGGTGGTATGGCCGTCGTCGCCCCAGGTAGAGATGCCTGCGGTGCAAGACGCGGCTGTCGCGGGGACGACACCGGAGACGACCGAAACCTCAGCGGAGACACCGGGCGGTCCGGGGAAGGAGACTAACGCTCAGGCACAGGCGGGGCCGTTGATTGTGTCGGTGGTGGGGTTGGTCGTGAATCCAGGCGTGGTGGAGGTGCCAGCGGGCGCGCGGGTGGTGGAGGCAATTGAGCGTGCGGGTGGGCTTTTGCCGGAGGCTAATCCTGCCAGTGTGAACCTGGCGACGCCGTTGGTTGATGGCCAACAGATTGTGGTCGGGGCAGAGGCGCTGCCAGCAGGGACGGCGGAGGGCGGGGCCGATGTTTCTGGCGGTTCTGGCACCGATGCTGCAGGCGGGGCTGGCCCGGGCGGCTCGGACGGACAGATCAACATCAACACCGCTACTGCTACTCAGTTGGAGGAATTGCCCGGAATCGGACCCGCAACGGCGACCAAAATCATCGACTTTCGGGAAAAGAACGGGCCTTTTGCGAGTATCGACGCACTTGAGGAGGTTCCGGGAATTGGCCCGGCGAAGGTAGAGGCTCTGCGCGATGTCGCCACCGTCTGACCTGCGCGCTCGTGCTGGGCTCGATGTGCGGCTAGTGCCAGCAGCGGTGTTGGCGTGGGCGACTGCGGTGGCAGTGATCATGCGCCCAGAATGGGCGATAGTTGTGGCACCGTGCGCAATCGTGACTGCGGTGGTGTTGCCGTGGGCGTGGCAGCGTTGGTCGTGGCGATGGGGAAGAGGCGCGGTGACATCCGGCTGGCGAGCGATCGCCACTATCCTGGTGCCAGCTGTGTCGGTGGCCAGCGTTGCGGTAGCCACGCGAATCCGCATAGCGCGAGCCCGAGCCCACGAGCTCCATCACGACATTGGCAGGATGGCGAAAGTGCAGTTGCGCCTGGTCACGGAGCCGAAAGCAACCGAATTCGGGGCCAGTGCGAAGGCGCGCATCGAGGGCCTTCCTGGGCAGGTGACGGTTTTTGGCGACGAGTCCCTGTTGTCGGTCACGAGAGACACCGTAGTTGAATCCACAGCCGGTATACGTGCGGCCAGCAAACCCTGCATCAGCGGAATCCAGCTGAACCTACGCGGAGATGTTGAGGTCATTGCGCCACCACAGGGGCTTGCCGCTGACGTGAGGCAGCAGCTCTTTGACTCGGCGCAGAATCTCCCCTTTGGCCCCGACCGCCTCATTCCCGCCATGGCCATCGGCGATGAGCGTGGCTTTAGCCTCACCGACGGCGACATGATGACCGCCTCCGGACTTTCGCATCTGTCGGCCGTCTCTGGAGCCAACGTTGCACTTGTTGTCGGGGCTGTCGTGGCGGTCTTCTCCTGGGCTGGGCCGCGAGTGCGAGTCGCAGTCGCCGCGGTTGCCCTGTATGGGTTTGTAGCAATCGTGGGCACAGAACCCTCAGTGCTACGCGCAGTGGTCACCGGCTGCATTGGGCTGTTGGCTATTCTCGTAGGACGAGCTGGCCAAGCGATCGCGGCGCTATCGGCTGGCATTATTGGGTTGATTCTCCTGGCACCAGACCTATCGGTATCAGTGGGTTTCGCCCTCTCGGTCGCGGCCACCGCCGGGCTAGTCCTTCTTGCCGAGCCCCTTGCCAGACGTCTGTCCGCCACCACCGTTATGGGGACTTGGCCTGCCCCAGTAGTCCGCGCCATCGCCGTATCGATTGCCGCACACGTGGTCACCATGCCCGTATTGGCGCTTCTCATCGGCGAAATCAGCCATATCTCACTGTTGGCGAATCTGCTCGCCGCGCCCGCCGTCGCACCCGTTACTATCGCCGGTTCGCTCGCTGCCGTTGCCGCCGCGCTGAATCTCAGTTGGCTGGTCAGCGCTCTGCTATGGTGCGCCGCGCCGTGCGCGTGGTGGATTCATCAGGTCGCACACCTCACTGCAGGCATCATCGCACCCGCAGATGGGCCGGTCACGTTGCTCGTCTCCTGCACGCTCACAGTTGCATGCTTTACGACGCTCTGGGGCTGGCCCCGTTTTGCGCTCCGCGCTGGGGCCTGTGCCGTTGTCCTGGCAGTCGGTAGCTATGCCGTTATTTGGGTGTTCGGCCTCGACATTGCGCGTGCCCCAAAGGGGTGGAATCTTGCGGCCTGCGCTGAGAAGAATCAGATCGTTCTTATTCACGCGGGTGTTGTCGGAGAAACTGGTAACAATGCTGCTTCTGCTGACCGCTCTGCGCGAGATCCGGAGATCCACTCTGCACCGACTCCGCTCAGCCGGCAGTGCCGAATTGCCCTGGGGCTCACCGAGGAAAAGACGTGGTATTCCCAGGCGTTTGATGCTGCCGCTGATAATCCCACGATAGAAACCGTGGTGGTGGAATCCCCGTCATATATTGCTGAAGCAGTGAGCGGCAGAGCTCCCCCAGCACACCACTCACCCCAGTGGTTTATCGCCCGCGAGTGTGGGCCACGTGTGCGAAAAACAGTAATGACACCCGAGCACATTCCCGTGGTCTGCCCACAGCGAGATGGGCCACAAGCTCTCTATTCGAATGGTGATGTCTGGCGAGGGAGGTGAAATCCGGGCTGTCCCGTAGGCTAGAAACAACAGTCGCAGGAATCAACGCGGAAAAGAGGTCGGGATTGAGCGCCGTCGCACCCGTGAATTTGATTGTGGGCAAAGAAGAGCTCCTGAAAGACCGCGCCCGCCTCGCCATTGTCGCCGCCGTCCGCGCGCAGGCGGCAACGGAGTCTGATCCAGGCGGACGCTCGGTGCCTGTGACCACCATCCGTGCAGGGGATATGACCACTGTCGACGCAGTGGAGCTTTTCAGCCCTTCGTTGTTTGGGGATGACCGCATTGTGGTTGTCACCGACTGCCAGGATGCGGGCAAGGAACCAGCGGCGCTGCTGATGGATTCTGTAAAGGATCCCGCGCCGGGCATCACGTTGATTCTCCTTCACACCGGTGAGGGACGTCAGAAGAAGATGGTGGCTGACCTGCGTAAGCTAGGCATCCGCTTTTTCGAAGCACAACCGCTCAAGAGAAACGACTTGCCCGGTTTCGTCGGCGAAGAGTTTGCTGTACACGGGGTTAAGGTGCGTCGCGACGTCATTGATACCGTCCTGGATGCGGTCGGTTCGGACCTCCGCGAGTTGGCCACTGCCATTTCCCAGCTCTGTGCAGATACTGCGGGCAAGGTCACCTCGGAAGCAGTTCGCACCTACTACGGCGCGTCGGCGGAGGTCTCGGGCTTTGAGATTGCCGAGCTAGCACTGCGCGGTCGCGGTGGGGAAGCGTTGGCCAAGATGCGTCGTGCCTTGCAGCTGGGCATGGCACCGGCACTGCTGTCGGCTGCAATCACGGGAATGGTCGGTGATGTAGCTCGGCTCCACGGCGCGCGTGGTGTCAATGCGCGTAGAGATGCCCACCGCTATGGCATGCCGCCGTGGAAGTTGGAGAAAACACAGCGGTTAGCTTCAGCCTGGTCAACCCCTGCGGTTGCTCGCGCTGTGGTTGTCGCGGCACAGCTGGATGCGGACACGAAGGGAGCCTCGTCGACACCGGAGCTGTCGCTGGAACAGTCGGTGCTTCGTATCGCGGAGCTGGCGTATTCGTCCCATCGGCGTTAAATAGTTCGGGTCCCCGTGGGAGCTTCAGTTCAGTGACTTGCCTCGATACTTAGCCGCATTTACGTCACGTTGATTCTTCGCTATGCGAGCTCGAAGGAAGATGCAGCCGGGTTAGACAGCGTGTCCTGAACCGGGCAGTGGGATTCGACAAAGTCGAGGAGTGCAACTAGTTCTTCCCTCGTGTTGTCG
>OFLL01000105.1_pt1 | contig 42512 bp, 45 predicted proteins | sample 1540861 | NCBI WGS metagenome assembly OFLL01 (sample SAMEA4413039, study PRJEB24355) | metagenome | biome: human; feature: gut; material: faeces | place: United Kingdom | collected 2010 | reverse complement strand
ACTCACCGCCGAACAAGCAGAACAACCACCAGAGGAACCACCCGACAACAGTTAACACCCACAGCCACCACACGCAGCAACGGCAGAAAGGAAACAGCTAACCACCAGTGACAACACTGCCACCCGCAGACCACATCAAGGCACGCGGGCATATCGGCGATCCTTGAGCACGATTCACGTGCTGCCCGCTGAGGGTTAAGCCATTAAAGAACGAGACCCGCCAACCGGACGAGGGTTGACGGGCCACTTGGGGTGGGTGAAGCGTCGTCAAGCGCGTGCGGCGCCGAAGATAGCTAGGCATCCACCGACGGACCACCCAGAGCCGAGTCAAGGATTCCCGCACCCACGAGATAGTTGGCCAAATCATTCAAGTCCGCTTCGTCCCCGTTGGCATCATAGCCGTCCATGACGTACTCGATAACCGCATTGCCATCCTCAAGCACTTCAGCAATCACGTACTCATCTTCCTCTCTAAAAGCGCCAATCTGGGAGCCGCGGTCCGAGGTGAAATCCTCGACGGTGCCGGCCAGCCCAACGCTTTCAGTATCGCGTATCGCATCCTTGTTCTCTGTGTACTGAGCCACGAATTCTCTGTCCGGACCATAGATACAAGAAATCGTCGGAACCCACTGAACAACTAGGCCCAGATAGTCCGCCTGCCCGAAGAATGACGTGTCCTTATAGCACTCGTCCGAAAGGTCAATGAGCGGAGCGGGCACCGGGGCAGAAACCTCGGAGGCGCGAATCCTGTCAACCTCATCGGAGTCATATGTGCTGTTCCAGTAGGCATTGTCGGAAGCACTTACGTCTTGCGGCGCATCATCAAAATCGGCAGCAACATCTTTGAAGAAAGAAACTGCAGCAATAATAGCGACGACTGCGATGATGGCGAATACAAGAACAACCGCCAGAACGATCCACAATGCTTTCTTCGAGCTTGGCTTCTTTTCGGGCGCCTGTGGCATCGCCGGTCCGCCGGCGTGAGCACCTTGATTTTGATTGATAAAGCCAGGCGGTGCTTGGTTGTGCTGCGGGTTCTGGCCAAATCCACGGGGCTGCTGCTGCGGGCTACTGAAAGGGTTCGTCATGCCGATCAATTTAGCAGAGACCTACATCACATTACCGCCAACAGTGCAGGATGCGAGGCCCATTCCCCGCACTGGCTTTTCTATCTGGCAGCGAACCGAACTAGACTTCCTCCCGATGAATACTTTCGCCGACCTCGGCCTCCCCCGCGATGTTGTCCGCGTCCTCGACAAACAGGGCATCACGACCCCCTTCCCTATCCAAGAAGCCGCGATTCCCGACGCCCTTTCCGGCAAGGACGTCCTAGGCCGCGGCCCCACGGGCTCGGGAAAAACCTTCACGTTCGGCCTTCCCATGCTCACTCGACTTGCCGAATCCGGGGTCTCCCGACCGGCGCACCCCCGCGGTCTCGTGTTAGCACCAACGCGTGAGCTGGCAACGCAGATCCAACAACGCCTGGATGAACCCGCAGCCGCGCTGGGGCTGCGGGTGTTGGCGGTTGTCGGTGGTGTCAACATCAACAACCACATTCGCTCATTGGCCCGCCCGGTTGATCTACTTGTTGCTACGCCGGGCCGCGCACAGGATCTCATCGACCAAGGCAAGCTTTTCTTCGACCAGATCACCATCACTGCGCTCGACGAGGCCGACCAGATGGCGGACATGGGCTTCCTTCCCCAGGTACGCAAGCTGCTTAAGCTCACCCCACCAGACGGCCAACGCTTACTCTTCTCCGCCACTCTCGACGGCGAGGTAAACAAGTTGGTTGAGCAGTTCATGCACGACCCCGTAACCCACTCCACAGCCCCCGTCGAGGCCGCCGTGGACACGATGCAGCACCACCTCATTTTCATCGGCACGCGCGAGGCACGCAACGACGTCGTCCTGCGGCTCGGTGCGCGCAAGGGCAAAACCATCATGTTTATGCGGACCAAGCACGGAGTCGACAGGCAGGCGAAGAAGCTGCGCAGAGTCGGCATTAACGCACTGCCGCTTCACGGCGATAAGGGCCAAGGTTCACGTACCAAGGCAATTGAGGGCTTCGCCGACGGAAGCGTACCCGTGCTCGTCGCCACGGACATCGCCGCGCGCGGTATCGACATTGCGGATGTCTCCCTCGTCGTCCACGTAGATCCACCCGCCGAGCACAAGGCTTACCTACACCGTTCCGGCCGCACCGCCCGCGGCGGTGAGTCAGGCACCGTCGTCACACTCGTTACCGACGAGCAGCGCGACGAGGTGGCCAAGCTCATTGCAAAGGCCGGAGTGGACCACACCGACCTCGATATCAGCGACCGCGGCAACCCCGCCAGCAGCCCCGAACTTGCCCAGATGACCGGTGCGCGCAAGCCGAAGGGCGAGCCGCTCGGGCCACCGAACCAACAGCAGCCTAAGCAGGAAGCACCGGGGCACCGCCGCCGCGGCCGCAACAACCGCCGCCGTCGAGGCAGTGCTGGACAACGATGATTCTCGCGCCCAAGGATTGGCAAACCCGGATGCGACAGCACGAGGAGGAAGCACATGAGTTCCTCGCTCGCTATCGCCACCCAGGCTCGTATCACCCTGTCTACGACTTCCTTTTCGAGTACTACCCAGTCCGCCCCTCTCATCTGCGCCGTTGGCACCCAGGCGTAGGGGTCACCCTGGAAGGGAACGCTCCGCACAGCGAATGGCGCTACTACCGCCGCACTGCCGAGGGCATCACGATGGACACCGAGGCCTTCCTCGAACGCCGCGGCGGAACCGTGCGCTACATACTGGAACTTCTGGAAAAGACGGCGCACAATTCCACCCAATTTGATTGTTTTGGCCTGCATGAATGGGCCATGGTGTACCACACCGATTCCCCTCGCCACGACCTGCCGCTGCGGTTGGGAGCGGAAGGGACGAACGCAGTCGTCGACAAGCATCGCATCAAGTGCACCCACTACGATGCCTTCCGTTTCTTTACTGAGCCCGCCCGCCCGCTTAACCTCACGGTGCTGACCCGTGAGGACCAACCGGACAACGACCAGGCTGGCTGCGTCCATGCGACTATGGATTTATATAAATGGGCGTGGAAATTGGGGCCGCTGGTGCCAGGTGACTTGTTCCTCGATACCTTCCGGTTGGCGGTGGCCGCGCGCACGCTCGACATGGAAGCCTCGCCATATGACTGCCGCGAGTGGGGCTTTGGGGTTGTCCCCATCGAAACGCCAGAGGGAAAGTCTGAGTATGTGCGGCGCCAACGCGCGCTTGCCGACGCCTCCGAGCCGCTCCGCACGCGGCTTGTCTCCCAAATCAGAGCAGCCCTGAGCGCTACAATGAAAGACCATTGATGTGAACCGTCGGGGCACCTTCTACTGCCCCGAGACCCCAGCGCGGAAGGAAGAAGATGGCCCGGCACTCGGATGGAAAGAATAACTATGCAATCGCACCGTGGGTCATCATCGTGGCCGTCCTCGCGGTAGTGGCGTTAGTTATCGGCGCATTCTTCCTCTTCCGCGGAGGGGAATCCGATTCGAGCGAGCCAGTGGCGGCGGATAAAACCACTGAGTCATCGGCCGTACAGAAACCGACGAGTGAAAGCGCTAGCACTGCATCGACCACGCCCTCGAAGTCAGAAAAGCCGACCGAATCGGCATCAGCCGCGCCCAGCACTGAAAACAAGGAAGATCAAGGGGTGGCGCCGAATACGTTGTTCCTTCTTGATACCTCCGACAACCTTGCGCCTTACTTCGATGAGGTAACTCAGGGCGTGGCGGAGGCGGCGTCGGCAGTCGGTGCGGAGGGAAGCCAGGTGGCTCTCTGGAACTATTCCTCACCCATTTCAGCCACGGCCACCGTGGGCTTCCGTCAGAATGTAGCCTATGGCGACGCCGAGAACGTGGCCTTCGCAGTACGGCAATTCGGCACTGGTGGCGTTCCTCAAACTCGCAGCGCCGTGGTTGCGGCACTGGATAACGCCACGGACCAAGTAGCAGAAAGTGGCAAGGACACCCGCGTCGTGCTCATTACTACCGGAACCCAACAAGATATGGATGACGCAAGCTTTGCAGAGGCGCTCAAGGCCGCGCGCGGTAAGGGCGTTAGCTTGAACGTGCTGCATGTTGGTGAAGGTGAGAAGGACGCGGAGCTCGAAAAGCTCGCTGACTCCTACAAGACCATCTCGGACCCTTCAAATGCCCAAGAGGGCAAGAAGGCCATCGCCAACGCCGCCGGGGCACGATAACCGGGACACTTCAGGCGCATCGACGCCGCACATCAAAAAAGCCGCCGCTTCCTCTAGAGCACTGACGTGAGCTGCAGTGACTAAGAGGAGCGGCGGCGGATGGCTTCCTTAGGAGGTTTTGCGCTTGCGCCGAGCAGCCAGTTCGTCGAGGCCAAATACAACGTCGACTTCTTCGTCCTCCACAACGCGCTCGGCCGGGAAGGAAGTGATGGTTCCGGAAAGCTCCTTCAGGATGCCTGGGACAGCGATGCCAAACACGCCCTGTCCACCGGCAAGAAGGTCGATGACTTCGTCGTTCGAGCGGCACTCATAAACCGTGGTGCCGTCGGAGACGAGGGTGAGCTCAGCAAGATCGTTAACTCCGCGATCCCTCAGGGATTCCACCGCGAGGCGGATATTCTGCAAAGAAATGCCGGTGTCCAAAAGGCGCTTGACAATCTTGAGAACCAGCACATCCTTGAAGGAGTACAGGCGCTGGGAACCAGAGCCGCGAGCAGTGCGAATCGAGGGCTTCACCAGGTCCGTGCGCGCCCAGTAGTCCAACTGGCGGTAGGTAATGCCGGCTACCTGGCAAGCGATGGGCACGCGGTAGCCCAGCTCCTCGTCGGGCCCGACATCAAAAAGGGATTCCTGAACGTAGTCGTTGGCTGCGAAATCTTCGAGCGGCAGTGCGCTGGACTCGGGACGGTTATTCTTACTGCTCACGTAATTACTCCAGTGATACTTGAGGGGAGTTCTATTTTTCTATTAAAGGGCACGTCAGCGACCGCGTCAAGAGTCGTCCTCCGTGGACCTCTAGTAGAACTTTAGACTTTTTGAGTCACTTTGTCATCATTAGTCACACGCGTGTCATTAAAAAATTCAGTGGTAGCACGACTAAAGCGACGCCACAAAGGGCGCCGCTTCTAATGTCTAGCTGGGATCAGGGCTTAGGGCTGAATTATGTGGAAGGGAGCTTAAACTCCCCTTTTACTCCTCTTCACCATCTTTGCCGCCGAGCAAATCTTCCTCGGAGATTCCGGAATCACGCATCATCTGCTCGAAGTCATCGTCCTCCAGCGCGCTCTGCTGGGAATGGCGCTCCTTAAACTCGCGCATGCGCTTCTCCGGGAACGTCTCCGGGGATTCTGCCTCGCGTTCTAGGCCGTAATATTCTTTAAGGTCCTCATCGCTAATGTAAATGGCTACCTCGTCGAGCACATCCTTCTCAAAATGAATGGGCAACCCATAGTGATCTGCGAGGACAAGAGCGTCGCACAAGCGGGCATCGTGCTCTTCACCGGTTCCATCCAGGAGATCAACCATGAAAACGCCCTTACGGTACTCGGACACGCAAATATGCTCGATGCCATCTAGCTGATCCGCAAAGGCGATGAGCAGTTCATACGTGCTTGGGCGCGCATTAAAGTGCCGCTCGAGTACTTGGAGGACACGCGCGCCGTCGATGGGTGAGACCCACACCGGCACGTGCCGGTCCGCCTCCGCCCAATAGAAAAGAGCACATAGGTTATTTTCGGGGCCAACGGGGTGGATACCTAGAAATTTCAATACTTCAGTGTTCATGGAATCCACTTTTACACACATTCCTTGCACATGGTTGTCGGGCCGGTTAAGTGGCGTAGAAAAGTCGGCGCCAAACTTACGGAAATAAAAGCCCGTATGATTTAAGGCCGGAATTCGTCACGAAGCTCGGTCTTGACCAACGTCCCGTGAAGCGACAGAACAAGGGCCGCCATCTGCTGAGAAAGCTCCTCGGCCTGTTGCGGGGCAGTATCAGACTTCGAATGCGCCACCGGCGTTGCCACCTGCGCAATCATGTCCGCCTGGCGGCGGGCAGCATTGCGCAGCGACTTCAACTGTCGCGCCTCAAACCCGAAGGATTCCAGCGCCACGGCCGCGGACACGATGGACACGTCATCCGTATCAAAGAAGCCCGCCGGATCCGGCTTAATCAGTCCCACAGAAACCAGCTTGGCGATGTTTTCCTGCGTGGTGCCTGCTTGGTCGGCCACATCGGCGTCGGTAAGCCGAGTGACCACCGGCGCGCGCAGCTGCTCGGCGCTGATGAGGGCCTCGGCCTGGGAGGACACGATGGCGGTAACTTGCCCCGAATCCATCGCGTCTAGCTGTTCCCGAATAACCTTGAGCGGCGTATAGTGATCGCGCTGCGCGGTCAGAATATAGCGAAGACGATCAAGGTCCTTCTGGTAGTAGCGGCGGTAGCCCTTCGCGGTGCGCTCTGGAGTAATCAGCCCCTCAGATTCCAAGAAGCGAATCTTCGACACCGTCACATCCGGAAATTGCTTCTGCACGTGCTTCAGCGTTACGCCAATAGACATCGGCTTCTGCTTAGCAGGCTTGGTCTTCTTGACCACGGAAGACGCTGCTGCGGCAGCGGCGGTGGACTTCTGTGCGCTCACGATAGGACTACTACTGCTTTCTTCACGATTTCGCTATGACAAAAGGGGAGCTCAGGAGGAAGCTTTCTCCCGGCCTTCTCCCCTAGTTCTTTAGGACAGGCACTGCCTTATTTCGGGGCAATGAATACCAAGCGGAATTTACCGATCTGGATTTCATCGCCCACTTCGAGTACCTGAGCATTGCGCGGCTCGCGGTTCACGTAGGTTCCGTTGAGCGATCCGACATCGACTACCTCGAACTGACCGTCCTTCGCGCGGAACTCCGCGTGGCGACGAGACACGGTGACATCGTCCAGGAAGATATCAGCCTCTGGATGGCGGCCGGCGGTGGTGGTCGGCTGATCAAGCAGGAAGCGAGCGCCTGCATTGGGACCGCGCTTGACGACGAGCAGTGCCTGGCCCTCAGCCAAGTTCTCAGCGCCAGCAACGGAGGCGTCAGAACCCGCCGCGGTGCCGTTTTCCATCTCCTTGAGAAGATCTGCGCGGAAGACAGAAGTAGTTTCTGCCTGCGGTTCCGGCGTTCCGGTATTCTCGCTCATTTTTACCTCCGAAGGGTCGGATCAATGTTGACTCATTCCATATTAGCGACTCCGCCGCCCGCGCGAGTCGCCTCTCCGCAATTTACATCAACGGAAAATGTTTCCTATGCCCTTGAGCACGGAGTTTCCGCCCCCTGATAGTGGGTTATCGGAGACCATATAAGTCCACGTTGCGCTCGGGCGGGACAGGCCGTGATCCTCTAGATGGGCGCCATCTGAATCGATAAGCACGGTCTTAAAAGTATCAACGGCGTCATTAACCGCGCGCTGCGCTAGGTCTTTAAACTCGCGCACCGCGATGCGGTGGTATTCATCGATTGGCGTCTCGCGGGCGATGGCACGTAGGTGGATAGATTCCCGCACATCATCCATCAACTCCAGGTGGTCGGCCCACGCCTGGTCGAGGTGGAAGAGCATAATCTCACGGGCCGCCCGCTCGCGCGCTTCAGCGGGGACGTCACGAAGCTCAGCAGCACGCTCCGGTGCCCGCTCAGCCAGCTCCTGCCAGGCTTGGTCGGTATCGAGCAGCTTAGCTCGCCGCTCATCAATGATGATGCGCTGATCTGCGAGCAGGTGGTTGTACTTCCAGGTCTGCGCGTGAATCTCTAGAAGCTGCCCCTCGGTCACGCGCTGACAGTGCGCAATGAAATCACGAACCCTTTTGGATTCGATGAGCCCGTCGGCATCGGGGCGGGCGGACAAGGATTCATCTTCCCCACCCTGTTTAACCACGTCATCTTCTAAGGAAACGAAGAAGATGGACTTGCCCGGATCTCCCTGGCGGCCAGCGCGACCGCGCAACTGGTTATCCAGACGCGAGGAACGGTGCCGCGAGGTGCCGAGCACCGCCAGACCACCCTTCTCGACGACGGCATCGCGGTCTGACTCATCAGCGCCACCCAGCTTAATATCCGTGCCGCGGCCCGCCATCTGGGTGGAAACGGTGACACGGCCGACGTCGCCAGCCTCCGCCACAATGCGCGCCTCGTCCTCGTCATTCTTCGCATTAAGGACGTTTACCTCGATCCCCCGTTCGCGTAACGCAGCGGCGAGATCTTCGGATTCGGCGACGTCGTGGGTGCCCACCAAAACTGGTTGGCCGGTGCTGTTGATCGCGACGATTTCGTTCACGATGGCGCGGGACTTCTCATCCACCGAGGCATAGATGCGATCCGCCTCATCGAAGCGCTGCAGTTCCTTGTTTCTATCGATGACCGATACGTGGAGGTTATAGAACTGCCGTAGCTGATCGGTCGCCTCCACAGCGGTACCGGTCATCCCGCACACCAACGGGTAACGGCGCATGAGTTCCTGGAGCGTAATGGTGTCGAGGATGCGCCCTCCTTCCGATACCTCCAAGCCTTCCTTGGCCTCCACTGCGGCCTGCAGGCCATCGGGCCAGCGCTGCAGTTCGGCAACGCGGCCGCGGGAGGCGTCGATAAGCTGCAGCTTTCCGTCCGTAATGATGTAGTGAATGTCACGTATGAGCAGCGCCTTCGCGTGCAGCGCCAAGTTCACCTTGACCAGTACGGAGCCGATATTCTCCTCGGAGTAGAGCGAATCAATGCCCAATTCGCGCTCGACTCGCGCCGCTCCATCGTCGGTCAGCGCTACCGTGCGCCCGTCCTCCGCAATAACGTAGTCCTGTTCCTCGCGCAGGCGCGAAACCACGTTGGTGATGTGGCCTGTGGACTCCTCACCCGGGCGGTTTCCGGCGAGGACGAGGGGGACGAGGGCTTCGTCGACAAGCACGGAGTCCGCTTCATCCACCAACGCAACATCTGCGCGCGCCTGCACCGTCTGCTCACGGGAGGTGATCTGGTTATCCCGTAGCACGTCGAAACCGAGCTCGTTGACTGGCGCATAGATGATGTCAGATAGGTAAGCCGCGCGGCGCTCCTCCGGGCCGAGCTTCTCCGTTACCGAGGCCACCGTGAGGCCGAAGAACTCCACAAGCGGGCGCATCCACTCGGCATCGCGCGCCGCGAGATAGTTATTGACCGTCACCAAGTGGACACGTTTTCCGGTCAACGCAAAACCAGTCGCGGCCATTGCGCCCACTAGGGTCTTTCCCTCGCCGGTGGCCATCTGGATGACATCACCCTCAAGCAAGCGGAGAACGGCTTGGGACTGGACATTAAATGGGCGCATACCGAGCTTGCGTTCGCTGGCCACAGCCAGAGCGGCGAGGAAACGCGACTTATCCGCAATCGCGCCATCCTTCACGCATTCCCGTGCGGTGGTGGCAACGTCTGCATCCGATAAGTTGGCAATTTCTTCCACCGCGGAATCCGCAGCCGTGACGACAGCTTTCGACTTTTTATTGTTGCGCTCGGACTGCGCGCCCATTGCCTTCCAGAACCAATCGAATGCGCCCATGAGCACTCCTCCATCCTTGTGCGTCATACAGGTCTTCTATCGACTTTAGTCAACCCCGGTTCGCAGGCGTGCAGTTGCCCTTATATCCTTGTGGGCATGCAATCCGTGAACGTGTCGCTCCCCTCCAGCACCGGTACCACGATGGCCGGAACCATCGATTTCCCAGACTCCCCTCCGCAAGCCTTCGCCATCTTTGCGCACTGCTTTGCCGGCTCGCGCCATACCCCCGGCGCCGCCCGCGTGAGCAAGCAGCTGACAAACTTTGGCATCGCCACCCTGCGCTTCGACTTCCCAGGCTTGGGACAGTCCGAGGGAAATTTCGCTGATACCTGTTTCAGCCAAAACGTTGCAGACATCCAGGCCGCCGCCGAGTGGCTGGCCCAGAACTACTCCGCGCCGCAGCTCCTCATGGGGCACTCGCTGGGCGGCGCCGCAGCCCTCGCGGCGGCCAACGGCATTCGTACCCTCAAAGCCGTCGCCACCATCGGTGCTCCTTTCGATCCCGCACATTCAGTGCTGCATTACGCCGACAAGATTGGCGAGGTCGACGCCAATGGCGAGGTAGAGGTCACCTTGGGCGGCCGCGCGCTAACTATTTCGCGCCTTTTCCTCGAAGACCTTGCTGAGACCAACCCGGAGGAGTACCTTCCGCGCCTACGCAAGCCCCTGATGGTGCTGCACTCCCCCATTGATCAGACCGTTGGCATCGACAATGCGCAGAACATTTTCCGCACCACGCGCTACCCCAAGTCCTTGGTCGCCTTGGATAAGGCTGATCACCTCGTCACCAAGCAAGGCGCCGCCGCACGCGCTGCCGACCTGATTGGCCCGTGGGCGGAGCAGTTCATCGTTCCGGAGAACCTTCCCGCGCCGGTCGCAGATGACTCCGCGGTGGCAATCCCAGCTGTGGGCACGAGGATGGGCGTCGTAGTACGCCACAACGACCGTTCTGTGACCGCTGACCGCACGAAGAAAAGCGGCGGCAAGGGCCAAGGTTTTACCGCTGAAGGCCTCCTCATGTCTGCACTGGCTGTGGCAAGCACCCAGGCCATCAAGGCAGCGGGCAAGGCACAGAAGATCGACGCGAAGGCTCTCGAAGCTGTGTCCGTCAGCATTACCCAAGAGTCCGAATCCCGATTTACACGTACGGTGACACTTCCTGCCTCCCTTAGCGCGGATCAACAACGCGCGCTTGGCGACGCCTCCGCATCCACCACCATCGACTCCCTCCTCGCCGTCGAGGTGACCACCACCGTGACAACCGCGGCACGATAGATTCACATGATTGTTCTCAACCCTCTTGATCCGGCTGCCCGCTGCCCCTGCGGATCCGGCTTGACGTTTGGCGAGTGCTGCTCGCGCTACCACGCCGGCACGCCCGCGCCCTCGGCCGAGGCGCTGATGCGCTCGCGGTTCAGTGCTTTCGTAACCGGCGACGAGGACTATTTGCTCCGTACCTGGGACCCAGAGACCCGCCCTGAGCGCCTTAACCTCGCAGATAACGGCATCCGCTTTTACCGCCTCGATATTATCGACACCGTCGCCGGCGGCCCCTTGGACGATACCGGCGTCGTTGAGTTCGAGGCCTTCTATAAGGGCGCCGCAAAGGGTTCTCAACGGGAACGCTCCTCTTTCCGCCGGCAAGACGGGCAGTGGGTATATTCCACCGGCGAGTTTTAGCTGCCGCTAAAACGAAGGGTGACCTGGGATTTGTCGAAGCGAATACCGCTGGTGTAATCTGTAGCAGTTGCACCAAATGGTGCGGCGGCGGACTATGGCGCAGTTTGGTAGCGCACTACACTGGGGGTGTAGGGGTCGCAGGTTCAAATCCTGTTAGTCCGACAGCATCCAGGCTGGTCAGAGCTTTTCTGACCAGCCTTTCTTTTTCGCCCAATTCATAGGCGGCGCTGTTTAGCGGATCTACTTCTCTTGGCTAAGGACGTAGCCCAGGGCGTCGATAAGCGTGCGGCGAGAATCCGGCGATTGTTCATTGAGAAAGGCCTGCCGTTCCCCGCCTGGTGCTAATGCGGCAAGCAGCAAGCACAACTGAGCACCGGCCTCATATGGCAATCGATTACGCAGAAAGTCTTTGTCGATCTGCCCGGACTCTAGGAACGGAACAACGTCCGTGAAACGCGCTTCCTTAGTGTTGTCGAAGTACATCGGGCCAAAGTCATACCCCACCGCACGTGAGGCCATTATCCCGAGGTAGGTAGCCGTGCCTTCCACGGTTTCCATCCAGCGTTCTTGGCTGACGTAGTCAGGATCTGCAGCTAGGCGTTCCTTTTCCAGAGCGAGCAATTCTGTGGCCAGTTCCCTCAGCCGAGCTTGGTCTGCACCCGCGTCGCGGACTGCATCGAGCAGCCGCATTCTCTCGTCGAGCAGCTCCACCCCATGCGGGGAGAGCTCGCCAAAGACACGCGAGTCCAAAGCCCACCGAGCTTGACCGTAGAAGTGGAAGGATTCATGCGCGAAGAAGGTAATGAAGTGTTCTGAGGAGAATTGCTTGTCAAAATTATCCTCGCCGAATTTGAGGTAGTAGACATCGCTCCCATGGACCGTCGTGGTCTCGCCCACCGTGTTGAAGTTGCCGCCGGCAATCTTAATCGGCCACAGCCTCGGGTAGATGCGGTCTAACCGATAGACCTCGAGGCCGGCGGGGTTATCGCCCATGTCTACAGGCGCAGCGAAGGGCGAAGAAACTTCTTGGGAGGGGTTGATCAGGTAAGAAAAGTGGGTCTTCCTGCTGATTAGCAGCGTGGGGTACTCTGTCGCAGCCGCATTGAGCCAGGCAGCCGAATCTGGAGCATCCTCTACGGCAGCGGCGTATTCCGAGTACTCCTCTAAGGCGCGCCGATCAATCGGGTCCAACTCTCCCACGGATATCCCCGCGGTATTACGCGCCACGTGTACGCTGCCGGCGATGATCACGACGACGAGCAGGATTACGCCGATTTCCCACCACCGGCGCGGCCGCCTCCGCGAATGCTTCATAGTTGCGGGCTGAACTAATTTGCCCACCTACTTCACCTCCAATGGGTCGGCGGCACCGCGAGCGACGTGGCGCATGAAAGAGAAATTAGTGCTTAAAGGACTGTTGCAGTCACACTTGCCACTCTATAGTCCGGTGTTTAGGACCTACTCATCGCCTAGAACCGCCACAGGAATGGTGCTCTTATTGCGATAAAACATCTGGTCAACACCGCTGTGTTCGTTGCACCAGCCCAACACAAGGGCAAAACGCCATCACGGGCAGCTCTGAAATACGCACTCACGCTGCTATAAGCAGCGAGCTTTGCCCCAATGCTGCGCTTGCCTACCCTTCAATCGCTCATGCAAACAGCCCCACTGCGGATGCAATGGGGCTGTTCTGTAGTGCTCTACCTGAGGTTTCTCTGCTCAGGCTGGAACTACGAGTTGGTCTTAGCGGTTAGCGCGCCACGGAATGCCTTCCTTGGGCAGGTAGCCCAGCAGGTAGAGGTAATCAATAGCGCCGAAGATGGAAACGATTAGACCGCCACCGAGAATCGCTCCAAGGAATGAGTAACCAACAGCGGAAGACATATCAGCGTCTTCGCCATCTTTACCATCTTTGCCGTCGACGCCATCGCGGCCGTTGATGCCATCCTTGCCGTCGCGGCCGTCGCGGCCGTCCTCACCGTCACGGCCATCCTTGCCGTCGGCGCCGTCCTTGCCATCACGGCCATCGCGACCATCGCGGCCGTCCTCACCGTCGCGACCATCGCGGCCATCCTTGCCGTCGGCACCGTCCTTGCCATCACGGCCAGGATCCCCGTCTTCACCGTTATTATCCTCATCATCGGAATCTACAGGGGCCGAGGTAGTGGAAGCAGGCTCGGATTCCTCCGTCGGATCCTCAGGTTCGGCCGCCTCGGACTCAGTAGATTCAGGCGCAGTCGACTCTGCGGACTCAGAAGCCTCATCTGATGCGGAGGGTTCACTCGACTCAGAAGGCTCAGTGGACTCGGAGGGCTCCTCGGAATCAGAAGGCTCGGCGGACTCGGAAGGCTCGGCGGACTCGGAAGGATCAGAGGACTCGGTTGTCGAGGTGGAATCCGGTGCTTCGTCGCTGACCTGCTTGCCATTGAGCATGTCCGCACACTTCTGCCCAGCCGGTGCGTTAACCTCGGCCAACGCAGAAGCCGCGGTCGAGATACCAGACAGGGTGGACTCAATTTCCTTGCGCTGAGTATCGCTCAGCTTCAAGTCCTTAGCGGCACTAGCGCCCGGGAAAAGGCCAGCAATCGTAACGGCGGCATTAAAAACCTTTAGCACGGTAGCCACTCCAGTGCCGAAAGCACCATCAGCAAACTTGATGAGCCCAGAGACGGTCTTCTTCGCCGCATCCGGGTTCTTCAAATCAACATCAGCATCGGAGTTCTCGATTTTTGCGATCGCCATGCCCTGCGCACGTGCGAGGTCCCACGTGACATCCTTGTCTTTCTCGCCTTCACGGACCATTTCAGCGATCCGCTCCCACGAGCTTGCGCCAATCTTCTTGATGAAGTCCGACGGGACGAGATCGCCGACAACAGGAATAACTTCCCATACGGTCTGCAGCAGCTTGTTGCCGCCATCATAGAATGCACGAGCTAGGTCGAGCTTGCGCTCAAGAATCTCGCCTTCCTTACCAGGAGCATCAGAAATCTCACAGACCAGCTTGCCGTCCTTCTCGACGACCTTGATCGAAGCGTCAGCCGTCGATGCTTCAGTGCTCTTCAGCTCATCAAGCGTCGTCGGTTTGCTGTTTTCCGCGTCATAAAAGCTGATGTCGTTGTTGCGAGAGTCGCGGTCAAGCTCTTCAATCGCGTTATCACCAGCGTTGTCTTCATCAACCAGGTTGCCGTCTTCGTCGAAGGCAGTGCCGTTGACATCAAGAGTGCCAGTGCCATTCTCCTCATGAACGAAGGAAGATTCTGCCGGTTCCTCTACCGCAATTGCCTGAGGAGCAACGATAACGGAGGAAAAGGTAGCCACTGCCGCTACAGTGGCGACAATGCGAGAGCGAGTAGGGCGCATAGTTAGTCTTTCTTAAACTGAAGTGAAAACCCGCTTAGCCTTATAAGGCTTGCGATTAAGGTTCGGACGTGGCCACCATACAACCTGCAGAGTATATTTTCTACACTTGAGCAACTACTTGCTACCCCCATTCAGAGACACCGGCCATCGACATCTTTGCAGTTCACGCCGTAAACATTAGTCGCTCCAGACCGATTTCTACCCCCTTCACGCAATGAATGCGCCCAGCCAAAGCCCACGTCCACACCACCCCGACAAGGTGCAGCCACCCTCAGATATTGACAAAAGAATCCCCACTTTCACTATAAGAAAGTGGGGAGGAATATGATGCGAATCACTCTCAGTTGAGCATCCCGCACGCTCATTTCACTGAACTAGCCTGCCATGCCATTGAGGCTTCGCATGATGCCGCCGAGTTCGATATCCATATACTGAGTCAGAATTTCAAAAATAAAATCGGAATTATACCCACGCAATGGCCCGTTGGTGCTCAGCATGGCAAGACCGTGGGCGCCAGCCCACACTGAAATCACTAATGTAAAAAGAACCCATGGAGTGCGCGGCCCGTCCACCTCATCGATAGCCTCGCGCACGAGAGACATAATGAACCCAAAGGCTCGGCCGAACTCGCTGAAATCACGTTGAAGCTCGACCGCTTTATTCGCGTTTGGCAGGAAGTCATCCTCAAACGACATGGGCACGATCGGGCCGGATGCGATCTTAATGAGCGCCTCAAATCCTTGCGGGTCATGCAAAGCATGCGAGACATATCCATAGCCCGTAGCTTTAATCTTCGACACTGCGCTAGCGTCCTGCGGCAACGCGGCTACCTGACGGTAAATGAACTCATAGTTGATTTTGTCCAAATAGCGCTCCAAGAAACTCGCCAGCTCTTGGTCGCTTTCAATAAGGTGTTCAGCCTCTTGGACGCTAAGTCCTGCTCGTTTTGCGGCGCCACCGATATGCAAGCCAGTCACGCCGTGGTCTAGAGCCTCCTCAACGGCACCTCGGAGCAGAGCTCTCCGCTGCTCTTCTTCAGTCCCCCGCGGAAAGTTTTCTGCACTGATTAGGAGTGTTTCAGGCTGCTCCCCTGCCAGGCCGCAAGGTTCGGCGCGCTTGATACGCTCGCCCCTAAAAAAGGGATAAAGACCAACGCTCAGCGTATCCATGACAGCACTAAAGGTTTGCTTTTTCGCCGCTGGCGAGAGGTAGCGCAGAATCCCTTCGGCTGCAAGCTGTGTAACGCCGTGTAGGTGGGAGAATATCGACAGAGCGGAGAGCAGCGTCCCATAGGCATCGAGCTCCGTGCCGCCGGATTCTTTAATAGCGTCTTTAGTCAGGTCAAAAAGAATACGCATAATGGGGCAGGTGTCAGCCTCTCCATCACGGCTAGCAAAGTCCTCAGCCGTCAATCCCGTGCGGGGAGAAGCGTAGACAGCAGTAAAAGCCGCAAAAGAGGATGGGTCCTCGACCGCAAAAGAAAAGTAGGACAGCGCGGTAGCACGAAGCTTATCTACCGCGGTCGCATTTTCGGGCAATCCTTGTAGGTGCACATCAATAGTTGACGTCAGTGCATCATTGAGAGAGTGCTTAGTTGCCTCGACGAGTTCCGCTTCGGAAGCAAAAAGTGCCTGAGCTTCCGCAAGAGGCACATCAACCTGGTCAGCAACCTCCCGAAGGCGCACTTCATCGATGCCCGCCTTAGCAATGACCCGGCCAGCTTGCTCAATCAGAAGCTGCTTAAAGGGCTGGCTACTTTGTTCCACACCTACTGAAGTATTCACAGTGTTCAGCCTACCTAGGAAATGACCGATTTTATATTCATAAACACAACATAGGAGGATTTAAAGGTTTCTCTCAGATTCCTTTTCTCTATCAACTCGCCCATATTATGTCCCAGCCAAAGCCAACATATACATTGCTACAAAACTTATACAGTCCTGCCCACATCGTGGACAGGACTTATAGAGCGCGCCTAGCGTGGCATTTCAGAGGCAGTGGGCTCTTATTCCTGCAACGTCAGGGTACCAGGCACACTGCTTCCGCCCTCAATTTTTAGGACTTAAGCGCCCTCGTTACCGATACGATCATCGAGCTGGTCGCGAGCAGAGTCAATCTTATCGGCCTTATCTTCGCCGAGCTTACCCTTAGCAAGATCAGCACCCTTGTCCAGTGCGCTGTCCGAAACCTGCTCGCCCTTATCGGAGTTCAGCGCGTCCTTTGCCTTGTCAAAAATACCCATTCCTACAATCCTTTCGTTGCTTTTACTGTTTCTAACCGTGCTAGCTACCAACGTGTCAATACGCCTGCGGCTACAACCGATCAGTAGGCGTGAACCCCATCGATCGGCTCCGCACACTACGAACAAGTGCACTATCGACCGCGGCATTCACGTTGCGAGCCATCACGAGACTCCACCGTACCGACGCACCAGAGTCTTCGCCACACGAGTTATTAATCACCCTAGTTATGAGACGTACCGTTCCCACACAAAGCAGCACTCTAAGAATTCTCAGGGTCGGCGCATCCGTTTACCCCCTCCACCTACCCCTTTTCGTTCACCAACTTGCTAAAAGCAGGCGCGCCTTCGTTGGCATTGCTGTGCACTCTAGGACACACTTCTTTGGCTGCGCTCCGCGCTCAGTTCTTTGCGCAATAATTAACGCACATGCCCTCGTCCGTAGATCAATCGCCAAAATACAAGCCTGCCCACAATGCCTTCTCCTCATTCTGAGCCAACTCCCCGACCCGCTACACAACCTGATTCTTCGACGCCCTCTCGTGGGTTAGAAATACCCACAAACGATGACTCAGCCTTTGGCTTAGTGTGGCCCGGAAAGAATGCTGCCGCTGCGCTTGCTGCCTCTCAAGCTGCGGGGAGGCACACGTTGATAAGCGGCTCGGATTCCACCACCAATTCAGTCACCGTCGCCGATAATCTATCCGCGCTCAAGAGCTTTGTTGCCCGCGGTATGAAGGCCGACGTCATCTATATCGACCCGCCGTATAACACCGGCAAAGATTTTGTTTATCGCGACAACTTCCGCCAACGGCGAGAAATGCGCTCAGAGCACTTTGGTCAATGGCATGCCGAATGGCTTTCTATGATGCTTCCACGACTGATCCTTGCGCGTGAAGTACTCGCAGACACAGGATTCATCGTGGTTTCGATCGGCGAATCAGAGTGTGCCCATGTACGCCTACTCCTCAACGAGGTATTCGGTGAGGATTGCTTTGCAAGCCAGCTCATTTGGAAAAAAGGCGGTACTGGAAAGAATGATTCAAAATATGCCGTCCAAGAGCACGAATATGTCCTTTGCTACGCCAAATCTCCGGAAAACTCCGGATTCAATGTTGATCTAGGGGCACAGACATCGACCCGCTACAACCATCGCGATGAGAAGGGTAACTATTCCCTCGTTCGCCTAGATTCCAAGACCTTGGGTTATCTGCCAAGTCTCGACTTTCCCATCATCGGTCCGAAAGGTGATAAATACTGGCCTCATCAACCCGACGGGAAGTCGAAGGTGGCGCGCTGGCGTTGGGGGCGGGACAAAGTTGATAAGCACTATGACGACCTGGTTTTCAGACGCGGCTTTGTCTACACCAAAAACTATGAAAAGAAGGGTGCGCGCCCACGCTCCATACTGGACGGGGAACGATTCGGCGTAACCCGTACAGGCCGTCGTGACGCTGAAGAGGCACTCGGTGTTAAAGGCGTATTCGATTTTCCCAAACCAGTGCGGCTTATCAAGCACCTCATCGCAATCGCCGGCGGCCCCAACGCGGTAGTCCTCGACTTTTTTGCTGGCTCTGGCACCACCGCGCAGGCCGTCGTCGAGCTCAATCGCGAGGATGGCGGCCAACGCTCCTTTCACCTAGTACAGATTCCGGCCCCCACGGAAACCACCAGTGCCGCGCACCAAGCTGGGTATAAAACGGTGGCAGATATCTGCTTAGCGCGGGTTCGCTCCCTCGGCATCCCCTTTAATCACTACACGCTCAGCGAGTAGTCCACGAAGGAATCAGTCCTAGGCCACTCCGTGTTCCTCGGTGTCTGCAGGCCGGCCGGGGATACCGAAGAAGTCTAGTACCGCGTCGGTAGCGAAACCTTTACCCACCTCAGTTTTCGTAGCGTTGTTTCCACCAGGCCACACGTGGGATCCGCCTTCGATGCGAATGTGCTGCAGCGGTGCTTGGCAGGCAGTCCATGTCTCTCTGGTAGCACCGTTTGTGAGACGTACAGACTCGACGTCGCCACGACACTTGTTACGACGCTGATGCTGCCCAAGCACTTCTGCGACCGAAGCATAAGCAGTCTCGTGCCGCACGCCGCCCTCATAGTTGACAACGGGGTCTTTTGTACCGTGAATATCCAAACGGCCAACAGGTTTTTCTGAGCAATCCGTATGGATGCCTTCGTAATAAGCCGCCGATACAGTAGCTACCGAGCGAAACGTCCCCGGCATACGGCAGGCTAAGAATGCCGCGAATCCTCCTCCATTGGACAGGCCCGCAGCGAAAATAGCGTTATCGTCTACCTCATAAGTCGCGCGCAGGCTGTCCACGATTGCTCGCACGAATTCTAGGTCTTCTTCCGCGCTGGTAGCAGCATAAGGCGCCGGAGCCCACGCCGCATTTTCCCCTGCAGGGTAGGCGACTATGGCGTCAGCCGCATCAAACTGGCTGTATTGCTCCATGTTTTCCGGAGAATCTGTATAACCGTGGAAGGACAACAGGACCGGCCAGGATCGATCTGCAGTGTAGTTTTCGGGCACGTGGAGGAGAAAACTCCGTCCAGAGGCCAACTTCATTTTTTTCGTGTGCCCGGGGTCGGGGCCAACGAGCATAGGGGCGACGGGGAAACCGAGGTCACTTGTCCACTCTGCTGTTGATGGAGAAGTAGTCGTGTCTTCTTCAGGCGAGCTGCACGAGACCAGCGCCATGACGCAAGCTGCGGTTGACATGATCCCAGCCAGCGTGCGCGAACACCGTAGCCATGCTGCGGAATCTTCACTCATCATTTGCCTCGCCACGCTCGCCCTCGGGAAAATATCCTCGTCCACCTTAAAACATCCCACCGACATCCACGAACCTGCAGCACCACGGTAGATTTAGGAGCATCATGAGCCCAACTCCTTCCGAATCAACTGATTCCCCCAGCGTCTCATCCCCTTTCCCGGTCCCCGAGCATTACCCCAGCTATCGCCCGGCTTCAGGGAAAGAGGCACCGAGCTTCAGCACAGTTCAGCAGCGTCTTCGTTCTGCCCAATCATTCAGCCACGGTGCTGACGCCTATCATGATGTGCGTCCTGGTTACCCGCAGGAGGTATCACGGCTCATTGCCTCCGCGCGGACTGTCCTCGATGTTGGCGCAGGCACCGGAAAGCTCACTGAATCACTAAGCAACCCCGTTGTCTACGCCAGCGATCCATCCCCTGACATGACCCGAGTCCTAAACCGCCTCGGGGTGCCGTGCTGGCGTGCAACTGCCGAGAACACTGCGCTTGCCGACGCCTCCCTCGACGCCCTCACCTGCGCGCAGACCTGGCATTGGGTTGACGTCCAACGAGCCTGTGCAGAATTTGACCGGGTTCTCCGCCCCAACGGAAAAGTCCTCTTGGTGTGGAACACTCTGGACGTCAATGCGGACCCGTGGGTCCTGCGTCTTTCCCGCATCATGCATTCCGGAGATGTCCACCGTCCCGGTTTCTATCCCACCTTTTGTGAACCATGGACGCTTCGCCAAGAGCTCCGCTTGACGTGGGAACACGAGCTGAGCCCCGAAGGCCTTCATGCTCTTATGCATACTCGCTCATATTGGCTTCGCAATGGCCAAAAGATCCATGAACGCATGACACATAACCTCAACTGGTACCTCTACGAACACATGGGCTTTCGCCCCGGCCAAGTCCTTCGCATTCCTTATCGGACGGATGCTTTCTTATTGGCCCGCGCTGGCGAGTAGCCAGCCCGCCCCAACCATGACAACTGTCACGTCTAATTGGTGACACCACGTCTACACTGCACATATCTGCCCACCATAGCGTGAAGATATGAGCACAACACGCACTCTCCTACCAGTCATTGACGTCAATGGCGTCAGCAAGGTTTTTAATGCGGCCTCGCCCAATCCTGTACAAGCGCTTCACGACGTCTCCCTTTCCATTCATCGGGGCGAAATCGTTGGCCTGCTGGGAACGAACGGCGCCGGAAAAACGACGCTTATTGATCTCATCCTGGGCCTGACAACACCGACTTCCGGCACTATCCAGGTGCTCGGAGAAAGCCCACAGACCGCTATTAAAAGCGGACGCATAGGAGCCGTCATGCAATCCGGCGGCCTTCTTCCTAACATCACCGTCAAGGAAACCCTTGAACTCCTCGGCGCGGCCTTCCCATCTCACCGTGCGTTTGACGACATCATCGAGCGCGCAAATCTAAGAGATATCCTGTCGCGCCGCGTGAGCAAATGCTCCGGTGGTGAGCAACAACGCCTTCGCTTCGGACTGGCTCTCTTAGGAGATCCGGAAGTGCTGCTTCTCGACGAGCCAACTACGGGGATGGACGCCGGTGCCCGACATCACTTCTGGGAAACTATGCGCGAAGAGGCAGATGCCGGCCGAACCATCGTGCTCACCACCCATTACCTAGAAGAAGCCGAGACCTTTGCCCAGCGCATCATCATGCTCAACAAGGGCCACATTCAAGCCGATGGCTCGACAGAAGAGATCCGCAACTCCAACTCCACCCGCATCGTCCGCGCCACCTTTCCCGGCGAGGTGCCACATGTGCTAACGGCCAACCTACTTCCCGGAGTTATCCACCAAGAGCAAACAGACACGGGGCTGGTCATCACTGCTCGAGACTCTGATGCGGTGGCACGCTACCTGCTTAACGAAACCACTGCTCGCGACATCACTATCACAGGACACAGCCTGGAGGATTCCTTCCTCGAGCTCTACAACGCTACATCCAATAACACCACTCGATAAGGAGATTTCACATGAGCCCCCACACCGCTGCGCACCCCACTCTTCGCACCACCCTCAACTACGCTGCCCACGACCTAAAGCGGCTACGTCGCGACCTGCCCACGCTCTTTTTCAGCGTTGGTCTTCCAATCATCTTCTATATTCTCTTCGGCGCCATGCAAGAATACGGCCAAGTCGAGTTTAACGGCGGAAATGTTGCTGCCCTGGTGATGATCGGCATGGCTCTCTATGCCGGTGCTACAGGTGCTGTTGGCGCCGCCGGCTCCATGGTTGCAGAAAACCGTGCAGGATGGGGCCGACAATTGGCGCTCACTCCCCTACGCTCTTCCCAGCTAGGGATTTCCAATTTCCTCAATATCGCGGTCCGCGCAATCTTACCGATCGCCGCTGTCTTCATTACCGGTGCACTCACCGCAGCAAGCATGCAACCGACCCAGTGGGCATTAGCATTTCTTGCTACCGTCGCCTGCGCTATCCCCTTCGGCTTCTACGGCATGGCCTGTGCCATGCTCTTTCCCTCAGAAAACACCGTCTCTATCACAACATCCACTATCGTCATTCTCGCCTTCGCCGGAAATGTCTTCATGCCGCTAAAGGAATCGCTACTCGCGGTCGGACGATTCACTCCGATGTACGGCGCACAGGCTCTTTCGCGTGGGCCTTTGTCTGAAGGCGCCCAAATGATCAATAGCGAGCAGCTCTTTATTGAAGACCCGCTATGGTACGCATGGGTTAATATCGCTGTATGGACAATGGTTTTCGTCGGGTTGTGTCTGATTCTTCACAAGCGCGACAAGAACCGAGCATGATGAGTAGCTTCAAGGTTCGCAATGCCGCTTTCGCAGCTATTTGGTTGATCTTTCTCCTGCTTGTCCTTCTCCAAGTTTTGTTCCTTCCCACTTATACGCCTGCTCAGCGGACCTGGGCTGTGGCCATCACTGTGTTTTTCTGTGTGGCCTACTTTCTCTCCTTTGGTTCTGTCGACTTCTTTCCGCGCGGCTGGACCTTGGGTCAACGCGTAACCCTTCGGTGGGTTATCCTCGCGCTACTCGCCCTAGCATCTATTCCGGGATATGGTGCCTGGGCTGTCGCCTTCGTCCCATATCTCGGAGCGCTCGTAGCCTATACACAACCGTTCAGGACTGCCGCGACGGTTATTATGCTCACCGGCATACTTGCTGGTATCCCCGCATGGATTTACGAGAATCCTCGCTTTATGGACCTTGCGATCATCCTCTTCGGCTGGCCGCTTCTCATCTTGGTCCTCGGAGCATTGTCCCAGAGAGAGGACACTGAGATAGCTCTTCGCCATGATTTAGATCTGGCGCATCAACGCGAGGATATTGCCTCTGATATCCATGACCTTCTCGGCCACTCGCTTACTGCTATCAACCTCAAATCCGAAGTAGCCCGTCGGCTAATCGAACACGACCCCGCCAAGGCAGCTGCCGAGCTCGAGGAGATTAGCGCCCTGTCAAGGATGTCACTCGCCGAAGTCCGCTCGACTGTTACCCGCATGAAGAACCCTACCTTTGCCGGCGAGATCCACGCCGCGCGCCGGATCCTCGAAACCGCCGGAATACAAACTCACCTTCCGGATACCCTCACGCGCCCCCAGTCTCATGAAGATCTGTTCTCCTGGGCGTTGCGGGAGCTTAGCACCAACGTCGTGCGACATTCTGGAGCTACTGAATGCTGGGTACTACTCACGGAGAACTCCCTCAAGGTTACGGACAACGGCTGCGGCTTCACAGAAGACGCTTCGCGTGCACTTGCCTCCGGTCTCACGGGCCTCGCAGGTCTTCGCCGCCGGGCAGAAGCCGCCGGCGGTGAGGTCACAATCGAGCGCGCCGGCGGTTTGACCACAGTCCGCGTGACGCTCAAAGGCCCTGATACGCAGGAGGTTAAGTAGCTTTGACGAACGCCATCCGGGTGCTCATTGCCGAGGACCAGTCTCTAGTTCGCGGCGCGCTGACCGCGCTCCTTAATACCGAGCCGGACATTGAAGTCGTTGCAGGCTGTGGCTCTGGGACAGAGGTCGCGGAGCTCGTCGCTAAGCACAGCGTTGACGTGGCTTTACTCGACATTGAGATGCCTGGTATGAACGGCATCGATGCTGCCAAGAGTATCGCCGGTACTGACTGCCGGAGCCTTATCGTCACCACATTTGGACGGTCCGGTTACGTCAAACGCGCTCTCGAAGCAGGTATAGATGGCTTTCTCGTCAAAGACACCCCTCCCGATGAACTCGCTGATGCCATCCGCCGTGTCCATTCGGGTTTGCGCGTTATCGATCCGCAGCTTGCTCAGGACATTCTCTTCGCCCCCGACAACCCACTGAGCGAACGAGAAATCGAGGTATGCCGCCTGTTAGTCCGTGGACTCGGCTCCGCTGATATCGCTTCGCAACTTCACCTCAGCGGCGGAACAGTGCGCAACCACGTCTCCGCCATCATGGCGAAGACGCGGGCTGGAAATCGCTTCGAGGCTGCACGGCGCGCCGAAGCAAACGGGTGGATTTGAGGCCTCTTCGTGGTCCCGCCTTCAGCCCGCTAGCGGAGCTATCGGCGTTGACGGCGCTCGCGCACGCGCACCGCGATGCGCACGGGCGAGCCGTGGAAACCGAAACGCTCACGGAATTTACGCTCTAGGTAGCGACGATAGCCAGCGTCCAAAAAGCCGGTTGTAAACAGCACGATGGTCGGTGGTTGCGTCGACGCCTGAGTGGCAAAGAGCACTCGCGGCAGGCGGTTATTATTCATCGGCGGTGGGTTCGCGGCAATTGCGTCACGCATCCAATTGTTGAGCTGACCGGTGGACACGCGCTGATCCCAGCTTTCTAGGGCCTCGATCATGGCGGGCTCAAGCTTTTGCAAGGCGCGCCCGGTCTCAGCAGAGATATTCACGCGGGTCACCCACGGCAGGTGGCGCAGGTTCTCATCAATTTCGCGCTCTAGGTAGTAGCGGCGATCCTCATCCACAAGGTCCCACTTGTTAAAGGCAATAACCAAGGCTTTTCCGGCCTCGAGAATCATGTTGAGGACGCGTTGGTCTTGCTCCGAGACTTCTTGGGAAGCGTCGATAAGCATGACGCACACCTCGGCCGCATCAATCACGCCGCGCGTGCGCAAGGAGGCGTAGTACTCGTGGCCCTGCGCGTTTTTAACCTTCTTGCGCAGACCTGCGGTATCAATGAACTTCCACAAACGCTGGTCCAGCTGCACCAGGGAATCAACTGGGTCGACCGTGGTGCCTGCAGCATTGTCTACCACGGAGCGCTCCTCCGCCGTCAGCTTGTTCAGCAAGGAGGACTTGCCCACGTTCGGCTTGCCCACCAACGCCACGCGGCGAGGACCGGAGGTAATCGAGGAATGACGCGGTTCCGCAGGGAACAAACGGAGGATCTCATCGAGGACGTCGGCACCGCCCCGACCATGCTGAGCGGATACTGGCCACGGATCGCCCAAACCAAGCGCGTAGAACTCGGCCATGTCTGCATACATGGTTTCCGAATCAAACTTGTTGGATACCAGGATGACTGGGACCTCGGAGCGCTGCAATTTCCGAGCCATAACCGCATCGGTCTCAGTGATGCCCACCTTGGTGTCCACCACGAATACGATGACGTCGGCAGTTTCCATCGCCTGCTCTGCCTGGCGTGCGATGGCGGCATGGATTCCCTTGACGTTCGGGTCCCAACCTCCGGTGTCCTGAACAAAGAAGCGCTGGCCATTCCACTCCGCTACATAGGACACGCGGTCACGGGTCACGCCCGGGTGGTCCTCTACAACAGCTTCACGGCGCCCAAGGAAGCGATTCACCAGGGAAGACTTGCCCACGTTCGGGCGGCCCACTACGGCCACCGTGCACAGGTTTTCCTCCGTATGGCCCTCACCGACACCAAAGGCGTGAGATAGGGCTTCCCATTCTTCCTCGCTCAGCGGAGCCTCATCGTCGAACTCGGTCTCATCCTCACCAAAATCGGCCTCGCTGAATTCAGACTCGTCGAATTCATAGTCAAAGTCTTCAGAGTCGAAATCCTTCGGAGCCCAGCCGCCGTGCGGATCGCGTACGACCTCTTCTTCAAGTTTTCCGGCCGGATAGTGAAATTCCGTCTCAAAGTCTTCCGGCTGCTGCGCCGGATCCACATCCGGATTCTGCGGTTCATTAGTCATGTCAGGCCTCCTGTGCAGCCGATTCTTTGACGACGGCGATGAGAGCGTCAAGGACCTCATCTCGGGTCATCTCGGACGTATCAACGAGTACCGCGTCCTCCGCCGGGCGCAGCGGCGATGTAGCGCGGGAAGAGTCGGCGGCGTCGCGCCGTTCGACGCCGGCAAGCACGGAGTCAAAATCCGAGTCAATGCCGGCAGCCAGGTTTTGGTCGTGACGGCGCTGCGCTCGGACCTCGGCGCTAGCCGTCATGAAAGCCTTCGCGGGGGCATCGGCAAGAACAACCGTGCCGATATCGCGCCCTTCAACAATCGCGCGGTGAGCCTGGGCGGCAAGCTTACGTTGCAGTTCAACGAGGTTTTGGCGTACTTCCGGAATGGCGGAAACTGCGGAGACATTGCGGGTGACCTCATCTTCTCGGATGACGCGAGAGACATCCTCGCCATCAAAGATGACCATGGTGGAATCTGGATCATCAGACACCTCGAGAGGCAGGTCAGCAGTCGTGGAAATCACCGCCTCAGTATCCGCTGGGTCCACACCCGCGCGCAGCACAGCAAGCGTTGCCACGCGGTACATTGCACCGGTATCGACGTACTTGGCGTCAAGTTTCTTGGCCAGTGCTCGGCACGTCGTGGACTTACCGGTTCCGGAGGGACCGTCAACAGCCAGAATGAGGCCTTGATTGGGCATATTTGAAATCATTACATCCCCACCGCCTTGTACAGGCTGGTCAGTTCGTTGGAGTTCAGTGCACGCAAGGAGCCGGGCTTCATATCACCCAACTGCACCGTGTGGAGTTTGGTGCGCACGAGACGCTGGACCGGATACCCGGCCTCCTTAAGCATGCGACGCACGATGTGCTTCCGGCCCTCGTGCAGCTCGACGCGCACCAGCGAATAGCCCTGGTTCTTGTCCACAATCTGCACATAGTCCGCCTGCGCAAGACCATCGTCCAATTCGATGCCTTCGCGCAGCTGACGAACGAGCTTCTTATCTGCTTCACCAAGGACAGTCGCGAGGTATGTTTTGGTCACCTCATATTTGGGATGCATGAGACGGTTGGCAAGTTCGCCGTCGTTAGTCAACAAGAGAAGCCCCTCGGTATCCGCGTCGAGGCGTCCGACGTGGAACAAGCGCTGGCCTGCTACCACGCGATCAGCCACCACATCTCCCACGCAAGGACGGCCCATGTCATCCGACATCGTGGACTGCATACCGCGCGGTTTGTTGAGCACGAAGTATTGGGTCTCCTCGTTGACGTTGATGCGTGTGCCATCGACGCGAATCACGTCCGTGTTGGGGTTAACACGAGTGCCCTGCTTGATGATGACCTGGCCATTGACCTCAACGCGGCCCTCATCGATGAGGATCTCTGCATGGCGGCGCGAAGCAACGCCGGCCTTGGCCAAGACCTTTTGCAGACGCTCGCCTTGGTTCTGGGAGCCCTTCTTATTTTTACCGTCTACCAGCCAGTCCGCGCCCAAGTCTCGGGCGATAGATTCTGCGGTGGCCTTCTTCTTTACATGCTGATGGCGGGCCGGCTTAGCGTTCGACACGATCATGTCGCTGTCACGCTTTTTCTTTTCCGGTGTGCCATCGCGGCGAGCGGGTGGAGTCACGGGAATGTGTCCTCTCAATAGTTCTTCAATTTGCGGCGCGCGGAAACGCGCCGATGTCCGGCCGCAATCCTACCGCAGACAGCGCCTTTATGAGTAGTCCTCGTCGATCTGCTCGATGTCTGGCAGCAGCGGAGCGAGATCCGGGAGGCGCTCAAGGGAATCAATGCCGAGTAGCTCTAGGAAAAGCTCAGTAGTCTCATAGTGATGTGCGTTGCCAGCTGAGGGCTCTGGGCTCTCTATCTCACGGATGAGTCCCCGCAGCATGAGCGTACGAACTACTCCGTCGACGTTGACGCCGCGTACGCCAGCGACTTGGGCTCGGGTGACCGGTTGGCGGTATGCGATAACTGCCAAGGTCTCCAATGCCGCGCGGGAAAGCTTGGTCTGGGTGCCATCGAGAACAAACTGCTCGACGGCATCTGCGTTCTCTTTACGCGTATAGAAGCGCCAGCCCTCCGGCGTCTCCCGCAGATCGATGCCAGAACCGCGCTCGCTCAGCTCGCGCTCTAGTGCACGCAAAGTATCGCTGACGACGGTGACCTCCGCATCCAGTACACGGGCCAGCTCCTCCACGCTGGCTGGGGAATCAATAACGAGGAGGATGGACTCCAGGCGTGAGCGCAACTGTGAAATAAGAGGCAAAGCTCCCTGTCCGCTCGGGGCTGCGAGGTCGCTGGGGGCCAAGGGTGACGTATCGTCCATGACTCGGTAGCCTACCCTAATCCCAGTTCGCCGCCGCGACGACCGCCGGGTCCACGTCGAGCCCGGTCCAAGACAATTCAAGTGGCCCCAAAGACTCTGGCTGGGAAGCATCAACCGCTTTGGCTTTGTAGAGCTCCAACAACGCCAGGAAACGTCCAACGACCTCCATAGAGATGGTGCAGTCCCTGGTTAAGGCTTCGAAACTCATCCATTGGCCCGTGCCCAGCATCTTGAGCGTCGTGAGGATCTTTCCGGCTTGCTCCGGCACGGAGACAGCAACCTGGTGAATATGGCCTGTGGCAACCTCTTCCGGGGGTTTGGGCCGGAAGACACCAGCTGCGAGTTCGGCGAACGTGGCCGGAGTATGCCCAATCTTGACTGGCGGAAGAAGGTTGCTAAAGCGCTCCTCCATCGCCACCGCACGCGGATAACGCCGCTGGGCCGCGCGCTGCCATTGCGCGAACTGGTCGGCAACCTGCTTATAAGCCTTGTACTGCAGAAGGCGCGCAAAGAGGAGATCGCGAGTCTCCAGGAGCTCAAGATCTTCAAAGTCATCGACTTCGCCACGCGGCAATAACCGAGCCGCCTTCAAATCCAGAAGTGTTGCGGCGATAAGAAGGAACTCCGTGGTTTCATCCAGATCCGCGGTTGCCCCTAAAGCACGCGTATAGGCCACGAACTCATCGGTAACTTCAGACAGCGCCACCTCCGTAACGTCCAGCTTCTTCGCCTGAATCAGCTGCAGCAGCAAGTCGAAAGGGCCCTCAAAATTGCCCAGGGCGATGCGAAAGCCGGTAATCTCCGGTTGGGTCATAATGAGCGGCTAGCCGTTAGCTCGCTCGATGACCTCTTTAGCCAGGTCGCGGTACTGCTTGGCTGCCTGGGAGCTGGGCGCCCAAGTAGTAATGGGCTCGCCGGCTACCGACGTCTCTGGGAAACGAACGGTACGTGTAATCACCGTGTCAAAAACCTTGTCCCCGAAATACTCCACCACGCGGTCCATGACTTCCCGGGCGTGGCGGGTGCGGCGATCAAACATGGTAACCAGAATTCCCATGACCTCGAGGTCGAAGTTAATACGGTCCGCGACTTTCTCCACGGTATCGGTCAACAGCGCGAGGCCGCGCAGGGAAAAGAACTCGCACTCCATGGGGATGATAACTCCCTGCGAGCAAGCCAAAGCATTGACCGTGAGCAAGCCCAGTGAAGGCTGGCAGTCGATGATGATGAAGTCATAGTCCTTGCGTACCGGGCGAAGGGCACGAGCCAGGGTATGTTCGCGGCCCACTTCATTGACCATCTGGATCTCAGCGGCGGAGAGGTCGATGTTGGCGGGGACGAGGTCGAGCCCGGCCACGCCGGTGTGCACGATAGCGGAATGCACTGAGACTTCGCTATCAAGCATGACGTCATAAATGGTGTCCTGGATCTGGTCGTGGGTCAGTCCCAGGCCGGCCGAAAGAGCACCCTGCGGATCCAAGTCAACGAGGAGGACTTTACGCCCCAGCTCCGCCAAACACGCGCCCATATTGATGGTGGACGTGGTTTTTCCGACGCCACCCTTCTGGTTGCACATGGAAATAATCGTGGCGGGACCATGCTTTTCCAATGGCTCCGGTTCCGGAAGCTCCCGCAGTGGGCGGCCGGTTAGCCCGACCTGTGCTTCCGAGGCCTCAAACAGTCCCTCGTCGCTCACAGTCACACCTGCTTCCTTGACCTGTACGGCCCCTGTGCGGTCTTTCCGCTTCGGCTTTGCAGCAACACGCGGCGCCGCATTCTTACATCCTTGTGATTATAGGGTACCCCGTGGGTGCCTGCGCCGCGATTATAGCTAAGGAAAACCGGTGAATAAAGTCCATGGCCTAGATTAGGCGTCCTCCTGTGCTCCCTCCGACCGGCGTCCCTTAAGCGCGAGCCACACGATGAGCGCGATAACTCCGAGGCCCGCGATACCTGCTGCAAGTGCGCCAACTCCAAGCCCCGATTCTCCTTGTTCCTCTCCGCCGGCCTTGTCAGCTGCATCAGAATCCAGCTGCTGCTCCGCAGGCACCTCACTCGCGCTCTCACGGGTTGGATCGGTAAGCGTCACTACCAGCTCAGCGGACTGAGTGTCCTTGTTCACGAACTGCATGATGAAAGGATTGTCCGGCTCCGCCCCCTCTGGGTAGGTCAGGGTCATGGTGCGCGAGCCTTTGTCGATCTCCCGTTTGACCCCCTTTACGAACTCGCCTTCCGCGTTGAGGTAGCGCAGCGTAACTCCGTCATCCTCAAGGTGCTTGAAGCGGTTGTACAGGTCGAGAGCCTGTTTGAGCCCAAGCTTGGCAGTGATTGTTTGGCCGTCAATCGTGGATTCCAGGTTCACATAGGAAGTATTCGAATCATCAATTCCTTCCCACCCGCGGCCTGTTCGCGGAGGAGGCACGTGGCCTTGACCAGAGCCATCCGCAGCGGGCGCCGAGCCATCGGCGGGAGGCTGCCCTCCGTTCTGCTCACCACCTTCTGCACTGTCATCGGAGTTCTCGTTCCCCGCTGGTCCCCCGTTGCCCCCGGGGTTGTCCGGGTTCTCGTTGTCCTGCTGCTCACCGCCGAGCTGGCCCGGGTCTCCGTTCTCAGCTGCGTCGTTGAGTTCATCGGCGGTGACGTCGGCGTCAGCAACGAGCACGATGGTCATGGTCACGCCTTGGTAGGTCACCGGCACACTGATTTGTCCTCCCGCGGGTGGTGCGGTCACCGTAGCGCTGCCGCCGGAAGCAGTGACGTTCCAGCCATCGGAGGCCACGTTGACGTCGACAGGCACTGGCAGCGAAACAGTCGTCGTCTGACCAGCCGGCACCGGAATGGTGGCGTCTTGTGCAGAGGCGGCGGCCGTGCCGAACCCTGGCAGCACCCCAGTTGCGCTCACGATGCCCGACGCGACGCCGGAAAGGGAACCTACGGAGAGCACGGAAGCTAGCGCAACCGCTCGATAGGTTCGGGACAAAGAAGTGGTTGAAGCCATAAAAATCCTTTTCATCGGTAGAAGTCGTGACGATTCTAAGCGCTCTTAGGCGCGTGGATGGGCAGTGCGCCACACTTCGCGGAGTGAATCCGCAGTGACGTGAGTATAAATCTGTGTCGTCGTCACGGAAGAATGCCCCAAGAGCTCCTGTACGGTACGCACATCAGCCCCGCCCTCGAGCAGATGGGTGGCAAATGAGTGACGCAGTGTGTGCGGAGAGATTTTAGTGCTCAGGTGGGCGCGCTGCGCTGCGGTCTTGATCACGGCCCAGGCGCTTTGCCGCGATAAAGACTTGCCCCGAGTGTTGAGGAACAGGGTGTGAGAGGCTCCCGTAGCCAGCACAGGGCGGGCACGCACTAGGTAGTTCTCCACCGCTGTCACCGCATGTGAACCCAGCGGAACTAGCCGTTGCTTATCGCCCTTGCCGCTCAACAACACAATGTCACGAACTGAAGCACTCCCCTCACCCGTCACATCGTCCACATTTAGCGCGATGATTTCGGAGATACGTGCGCCCGTACCATACAGCATCTCCAATAGAGCGCGATCTCGGATATCAATGGGCGTTGCAGTATCTCCGCTAGGGATGGCATCGAGGAGTGCCTCCACATCCTCCACGCTAAGAGTCTCCGGCAGCGGTTGCGCCCGCTTGGGTGGGGAAACCTCCGCCGCGACGTCTTCCTCGATCATCCCCTCGGCCAGGGCAAACTTATGCAGTCCTCGAGCGACAACCAAAGCGCGACTAGCAGAGGACTGCGCAAGACTCTTACGCAAGTAAACGAGGTAGTTCTCCACGTGCGAGCGGGTTACGTGGCGCAAATCCGTGATCCCAGATTCCGCAAGCCAATTGACGTAACGGTTAATGTCTCGACGGTAATTGCTTACCGTATTCTTCGAGGCACCTTTTTCCACCATGAGGTGCATCAACCAAGCTTGTCCGGCGGCTGCGGCGGGGTTAGAGGGCGTCACAGCTGCTTAAGATCCGGACCCGGGCGCCGGTGAGCGATCGATTCCGGCCGTAGCTCGAAAGGAGAGTCAACTGGGCGCGGGGTGGCATCCCCACGCACGCAGACATATGCCGCAAGGATTCCTGCCACCGCAATGGAGTTCACAATCTCCCCCACCAGGATGCGCTCGACAGCCTCCGCAAGGGGAACCCATGCAAAGCCCATGTCAGCTTCCTCGTCGCCTTCGGCGTTGAGTTTGGGCACGCTCGACAGGCCTCGCGCCAAGAACACGCGCACGGCTTCCTCGCAGAATCCCGGGGAGGTCACCAGATCAGTCAACACTGCCCATTCCTCGGCGGCCAGGCCGGCCTCTTCCTGGAGCTCGCGTTGCGCGCCGCTGAGCTCGTCTTCGCCCTTCACGTCGAGCAAGCCGGCCGGCAGCTCCCACAGGCGCTTGCCGACGCTATGCCGGTACTGCTCCACCATGGCGATACGGTTGTTCTCATCCAACGCCACAACGGCTACAGCACCAAGGTGCTCGACAACTTCTCGCTGAGCAACAACCTCCCCCGGCATGACGACATCATCGCGGCGAACAGCGATGATGGGGGCGTCGACAAGCAGCTCGGTTCCCACCGTACGAAAATGGTGTGACATCTAGAGATCCTTCGGCAGCGCCGGCGCTGCGCTTTCAGCATTCGCCGCAGAACCATACACACCGTGGCCACCGTCGAGTTGTTCCTTCACGGCTAAAACGCTGGCCATCTGGGACACCGGGTGATCAATGGAGTCCACGGTGCTGATCTTCGTCTTGTCGGCTCGGAGTTTATCCAGGACGCCGTCGTCACCGGCGGATTCCACGCGCCCTGCATAAACCATCGCGGTATCCACCGAATCAAAACCTTCTAGGAAGTTGACCGTCGTATCGATGGCGTACTTCGCAGCAGCGCTGTCGTCTTCCTCTCCCGGGGTCATGCCTCCGCCCACGACGACTACGGCCTGGGCAGGAAGAATAGTGCCATCCTTGTAGTCAATGTAGCCGGCATCGCGCAGAGCCCGCAAAAGGGTCGCGCGATCATCAACTGATGCAAGCGGCTCGGTGGTCTCAGCATCCATCATCAACCCCGCCGCAAGTGCCTGACCAGCATGTGTGCCGGAATCAATCTTCTTTTTATCGAGCTTCGCTCCCGCCGGCAACGTGGTGGTAACGAGGGACAAAAGCTTGTCCGCGGATTCTTGGGCTACAAACTTCTCAGTCAGCTTGATGCTTCCTGCATCGGTGGAATCTGCAGAACCCAGCAAATCCTTGACGGCCTTGACGTCGGCGTCGTCGGCATCGGGCATACTCACAACCATGACCGGGCGCTGCGCCAAGGAACCATCCACCACGTATCGGCCGAGATCTCCCATAACGGAATCAGCAGAGTCTAGCTGGGCCTCCGCGATGTTATTCTCAAGAACCAGCTTTCCGTATTTCTCGCGCACCTCACTGGTCGATTCACCCCCGGGACCCGATCCGGAATCCATGTTTGGAGCAATCACCAGCGTGCCCAACGCAATGCCAAGGGCTGCGCCGAAACCGAGGCCGGTGATAATGAGGGACTTAGGCGACATCATTATTTAAACCACTCCTGCACGCTTAACGCGAAGTTATTCCAGGTATCGATCAGGTTCTGGAGGAAGGATTCATCGCCGCCCAAGCCGACGATCAGAATAACGACGGCAAGTGCTACGAGGATGCCAAGCAGCGCCCACAGCCATCCCATAGCTCCGGAATCGGGCGCGGAATAAAGGTTGATAACAGCGTCCGCATCCACCAGGCGCGTGCCCGCCTTCATGTGGCACAGCAAAGCCGCGGGCGTAGCATTCGGCTCGTTAGCAAAGATGTCGTCGAGGTCGAGGGATCCGCCAACCTGCACAATCATCTGAGCCTCGTGGTAGTCCGCAAGCAACAGCGCGAGATCGGTAGCTGAATCCGTGGCGGCAGGGAAGGTCATCGCACCAATCCCCAAATCCTGAATGCGCTCGAGCCCGTCAGCAGTGCCGTCCGGCTCGGCGGGGAGAATAACCTGGGCACCGCTGCGCAGGGTTTCCGAGCTCACCTCGGAAGGGTTACCCACGATGAAGTGAGGCTGGTATCCCAGCTCAACCAGGGTGTCCGCGGCAGCGTCCACGCCGATAATGATGGGTTCATACTCGCGGATAAAGTTGCGCAGGAGCGTCAGCTTCTTGCGGTGTTCCTCAGTGGGCGAGACCACGAGAACTTTGCGCCCGGCCATGACGGACCCTGCATCGGGAACACCCAGGCCATCGATGAGTAGCGGACCTTCGGAATGAATGAACTCAATGGAGTTACCGAAATATGCCTCCATATGATCGATGAGTTCCTGCTGGGCAGAAGCAAAATTCTTTTCCGCCCGGTCGCGGGTAACCACCGTTCCCGAAGAAAGCTGGGTATCGCCCGCAAAAATGGCGCCGTCTTCGGTCAGACGCGCCTTCTTTCCATCCTTGAAATTGTCCACAAAATCTTGGCCTACGCCCTCGATGAGGGTGACATCGGCGTCGAGAAGCATGTGGGGTCCATAATTCGGGATAGAACCAGTGGAGAACTCCGCGACGTTGATCACGGCGGCCGGCTTCATATCCACGAGGGTCTGGGCCTCTTGGCGGGAGATATTGGCGGCGTTGATGACTGCGAAGTCACCAGCGCTAAACTTCTTCATGCCCTTGCCACCCGGGGTGCAATCACGCAGCGCGCCGTGTTCTCCAGGCAGATCGGTATTACGGGAAAACAGACTCATGTCTGACAGTTTCCCCTGTTAGGGGCTCAAGGTGTGGAAGGCGCGCGGAAAGTCTCGACTTCTGCTTGAGCCCTATCGAAGAGCTCTTGTGCATGCGCGCGGCCCGTCTCGGTGTCATCGAGGCCAGCGAGCATACGCGCGAGCTCCTCAACGCGCTCCTCGGCGGCCAGATCCGCAACACCCGACGTGAATTTCTCCTTCGACACGTGCAAGTGTGAGTCCGCATAGGCGGCCACTTGCGGCAGGTGGGTGACACAAATGACCTGGTTGGTGGTGGACAGCCGCGCTAGACGACGCCCAATCTCCACCGCCGCGCGGCCACCGACGCCGGCATCCACCTCGTCGAAGACCAAGGTGGTCCCGTCGCCGCTGGCCAAAACTACCTCCATGGCCAGCATGACGCGCGAGAGCTCACCGCCCGAGGCCGCAGAAGCCAGGGGCTTACCGTTGAGTTGAAATTCGACCTCATCCGCGCCGGACTTGGAGTACTTCGTTTTCTTGACGACGGCCGTCAAGATGGAGTTCGGCATGGCCAGACCATGAATTTCCTCGGTAACCTGAGCCCCGAGCTTCTTCGCGGCCTTGGTGCGAGCGGCAGTGAGCTTTTCGGCTTTGGACACCATCGTCTTTTCGGCCTCCATTACCTCCTTCTTTAAGGCCTCGAGGGCCTCGGTAGAGGTATCCAACGTAGCGAGTTTGGCCTCAGCGGCATCCCGCCAGGCCAAGACTCCATCGATATCAGCAGCATATTTGCGGGTAAGCCGCTTGAGCTCCTGTTGGCGCTGTAGGGATTCCTCGAGGAGGTTGGGATCGGCGGGTAGATCGCTCAAATACGTCGTGAGCTCGGCAGCGATATCGGTCAATTGCGCGGTGACTTCGCTAACGCGCTCCCCTAGGCGAGCGAGCTCGGTATCACTTGCCCCAGCGAGTGCTGATTCGGCGGCGCCGACAAGATTGACGGCGGTGTCCTCATCCCCAAATCCTTCGCCCCCATCCAGAGCGCTGAGAGCGGTGGCTGCGCCCTCACGCAAAGCATCAACATCTTGCAAGCGCTTAATAAGGGTCACGAGTTCGGCATCTTCGCCTGGTTGCGGATCGAGCTCGGAAATTTCCTTAATAGCGAACTGCAACCTGTCAACTTCCTGCGCCATCTCGCGCCGTGATTCCGTACGACGCTGATAGTCCTTAGCCAACGCGCGCCAGTGGCTAAACGCATCGGTATATGCGGTGCGAACCTTGTCAATCGCAGGTTCAAAGCGATCGATCGCTGCCAATTGTTGATCGGCAGATAGCAAACGCAGCTGGTCGTTCTGACCGTGCACAGTAATCAGGTGGGAGGCGAACTCCCCCAATGTCGCCGCTGGCACTGAACGCCCACCCAAGTAGGCGCGTGAGCGTCCCGCCGCCGACACCGTGCGGGAGGCAATGAACTCGCCGTTTTCATCTGGCTCACCGCCTGATTCTTCGACTACCTTCGCTACGGCAAGAGAACTGGAAGAAAAATGCCCTTCTACGGCTGCTTTCGCGGCGCCATCGCGCACACGTGATGCATCCGCGCGACCGCCGGCGAGAAGGCGTAGGCCGGTTACCACCATGGTCTTACCAGCGCCGGTTTCGCCGGTGAGCACGGTGAGTCCTGGCGATAGTTCCGCTGCGGAGCTTTCAATCACGCCGAGGTCAGAGATGCTGATATCAACGAGCACGGTGAGCTATCTTCCTTCCTGAATACGCACTAAACAACCTAGTGACGCGGCCCGCGCCAACCTTCCACGGGGAGGCGCAGCTTGGACACCAGACGATCAGTGAATGGCTGCTGATCTAGACGTACCCAGCGCACCGGCCTTTCACCACGAACGACCTCCGCGCGCGAACCTGGAGGCATCGAGACTTCCCGGAAGCCGTCAAGGATAACCACAGCCGGAGTCGTCGCCGACGCCGATTCCACCGCGACTTGCGAATCCGGAGACACCACGAGCGGTTTGGTAAACAAGGCATGCGCGTTGTTTGGCACAACCAGGATGGCATCAAGAGAAGGCCACAGAACTGGCCCGCCGGCGGAGAAGGCATAGGCCGTGGATCCAGTCGGAGTGGAGATGAGCACGCCATCGCAACCAAAAGCAGATACCGGGCGCCCATCCACCTCGAGGATGGCGTCCAGCACCCCCGAGCGGTTGAGATTCTCAATCGACGCCTCATTGAGCGCCCAGCTACGCTCACGCAGTTTCCCGTCAGCATCGAACACGGTGACGTCGATAGTAAGCCGATCTTCGACCTCATAGGATTGCTCGATAACTCGCACCAACGCGCGGTCGAGCGACTCCGCTTCCCACTCGGCCAGGAAGCCGACGTGGCCCAGGTTTATTCCAAGCACGGGAACATCGACGGCGCGCGCCATATCTGCCGCGCGCAAAAATGTGCCATCGCCACCAAGAACCAGCACCAATTCACAACCTTCGGCAGCAGCTGGCGTATGCCGAACATGCTGCAGGCCCGGAAGGACGGTATCCGCTGCGCACACGCGCACCTTGATGCCTGCCTCCTGGAGCAGCTCCGCCGCGCGATGCGTAGCGGCAAGATTATCCGCGCGGCTCGCGTGCGGAACAAGAAGAATTTCGCGGCGGTTGGTGCCCTCCGCGGCGACACTACTGCTCACTGGGGTCCTTCCTTGATAGCCGTCTCGATCATTGCATCAAGCCTATCTTCCGGGGTGGACAATCCATCCTTGACCAACCAAAGGAAGTACTCAACATTGCCGCTTGGTCCAGGTAACGGCGATGCTGCCACGCCTTTCACGCTGAGCCCGAGCCCCTGAGCGAAGATAGCGACATCCTTGGTTACTTCCGCCCGTAGCTCAGGAGAGCGCACCACACCACCGGACCCTATCCGGTCTTTGCCCACCTCAAACTGTGGTTTGACCATGGGCAATAGCCACGCGCCATCAGCCATGCACGATGCAATCGCTGGCAGTACAAGCTTCAGGGAAATAAACGATAGGTCACCAACCATGGCGTCGCAGGGACCATTCGTGTGCTCAAGTGTCAGGTGGCGAATGTTAGTGCGGTCGAGCACCGTAACCCGTTCGTCATTCTGCAAACGCCACAACAACTGCCCGTAGCCCACATCGACAGATAGCACCTCCGCGGCACCGCGGCGCAGGCACACATCGGTAAAGCCGCCAGTCGACGCCCCCGCGTCCAACACACGCTTTCCCCTAAGATCGACGTCGAAAGCCTCGAGAGCGCCAAGGAGCTTGTGCGCGCCACGCGAAGCCCAATCATCCCCCTCGCTGGCCTCAACCTTGATAGATACCTCGGGCTCAACCACCGTCGCGGGCTTCATCGCCTTGAAGCCCCCGACGGTCACGCGGCCGGCCTTGATCATCTCAACGGCTTGTTCCCGTGAGCGCGCAATCTTTCGGCGCACTAGCTCCGCGTCGAGACGGCGGCGTTGCGGTGGCATGAAAAGCTCCTCTTCCCTTAGAATCCTCGACGGTCAGCGCTAATTGTCTTGGAGCGCATCCCGCAGCACAGTATGAGCGCGATCCAGCTGAACAAGTTCTTGTTCAAGGCTCTCAGCTGGTTCATTGAGAATCTCCGCGAGCGACGCATCCAGCTTCTCGGGAGCCAAAACCGCGCGCGGGTCATGAGGCTTTACCGCCATGTAGACACAACCCTCTCCGCGGCTTCACTCCGTGGCTGAATGTAGCGAGGCGGCTCAGCACCGGCCCAGGCAACTTCGAGGACAGTGCGCAGCGCCTCGATCGACGTCGATTTCTCGTTCCCGCCTTGAAGAACAATGTCGTAGCCGTCAAACCGTGCCCGGAAGCCTCCCTGGGAACCTGGGCGCGCCTGTGCGGCCGATAAGGAGAGCTCGTGGAATCCTGCACCAATGAAATCAGGGCGTTCCTCCGCAGTAGCTTCAATCAGAGCAAGCTCCCGGGACACTCCTGTAAGGACGTGGAAGGTATCCATTGCAGCGTTGTTGCCGCCAACAATGTCCGTGTCAAGGCGGTCCCCTACAGCTAGAGGCTTCGTCGAGCCCACGAGCTTAGCTGCTTGAGTGAACATAGCGGGTTCCGGCTTACCTGCCGAAATAGGTTCTACGCCGGTAGTTGAAACGATAGCTGCGACTAGCGAGCCGTTGCCCACAGCCATTCCGCGCTCCGTCGGAAGAGACGTATCCAGGTTGGAGGCAAAGAACTTTGCGCCGTGATTAATTGCCAACGCGCCTTCGGAGAGCTGCTCCCAGCCCACCGACTTGTCCATACCTTGCAGGACCGCGGCGGGCTTATCGTCGGCACTGTGTACAACATCGAAACCCGCCTCACGCGCCAGTGAACGGAATGAGTCCGCGCCGATGACGAGGACTTTCGCGCCTGCCGGAAGCTCCTCACGAGCGATCTTGACTACGGCTTGCGCAGAGGTAACAACGTGTTGCGCATCCGTCTCCAAGCCGATCTCGCCGAGCATACCGGCTACGGTTTGGGGGCTTCGGGATGCATTGTTCGTGACATAAACTGCAGGAATACCGCAGGAATTCACCACGTCGACGACACACTGGAGAGCCTGTCCGCCCTCCCATACTGTTCCGTCGAGATCGAGGAGCAATGAATCATGGGTTTTGAGAATACTCATTATTTGCACTCGGCCAGACGCTCTGCAGCGTCGGTCCAGTCTCCTTCATCGATGTCAATCGCGTGCTGGAACCACTCCCGGGCCTCTTCCTTGCGGCCAGCCTCCAACAAAGCATTGGCATAGGCGTAGGAAAGGCGGCATGCCGAGAATCCCGTGGAATCCTTAGAAGGCTTTGCGCGTTGGATGGTAACTACGGCGGAATCTGCCTGCCCCATGTCCAATCGCGCCCCTGCAGCAACGATAGCCAACTCGATCGCGTCCTCCGCCGCGAGTTCCTTGGCCTCCTCGCCGCGCCACAAATCAACAGCCTTTTCTGGGCGCCCGAGGCCTCGCTCGCAATCAGCCATGACGGCGAGCAGCCCAGGGCCACCGGAAATGCGGCGCGCTGCACGCAGCTCCGCAAGGGCTTCCTTCCACTCTCCAGCCCTATATGCAGCGATTCCGTTCATTTCACGGACGACTGATACACGTCCGGCACGGTCTTTGGCAGCACGTGCATGGCGTAGCGATAGTTGGGGGTCGTCCTCAAGCCACGTTGCCGCCATGATGAGGTGTTTAGCAACGGCTTCGGAGTTTTCCTTGGAGAGCGACGAAAGATCCTGAAGTACCGAAGGATCAAGATCCGTAATGTCGATATCAGATGGCAGGTCTGGATCTGTCATACGACGATTGATGCGCTCCTCACGGTAGCCTGAACGCTGTGGGTGCGAGACCTTGTTTTTGCCGCTGCCATGGCCATTGCGGTCGTTGCGGCGAGGTTTAGCGCCTGCGCGGCCACCTCGGCGGTCGTCTCGGCGATCACCGCGACGCTCTTCTCGACGCCCCGCTGCGCCGCCGTGCTTCTCAAACTTGCGGCCCCCAGAGCCGTAGTGCCCACGGTTGCCTTCTGCGGAACCTTCGCGGCCACGGCCGTGGTTACGGGAGTTGGATTCAGACATTAAAGCCATGCACTTTCTGCGGTAGACGTGTCCGTATGTACCGAACCAGTCTACAGGTCACGGCCCCAGAAACGGCAATACGAACCATCTGCTAGTGAAGTCCCCCACAACCTACGGCCCCAGTTTGGCGACTACACACTATTCGGCGGCCAGGCAACCTCATCCAAACGCCACTCATCACGCACGCACTCTAATCCCGCAGCCACCTGCGAAGAGCTAAGTCCATGCTCTACGCTTCCGTGCTCCAATGGCATACCACGGACGACTGCCCAAAAGGTCCAACCGTTGTTGCGCATGGCGTTAAGACGAATCCTTTCGGCATCCCGGGCCAGGGCTACGCCCTGCATACCCATCCGGTTTGGGCTAACTCCTTCGACGCACACTTCAATGCAACGGGAATCGCCATTTGGAGCGAGAACAAGACCCTTCGTCGCATACAGGTAGTGCTTCTTTCCTGTTCGGGGGTGCCCTTCACTACAGAAGAAACTGCCCAAGAACACAGGGTAGAAGTCAATCCAACCATTGTTCCAGGCGAGGCGAATTAGACACGTGAACGGGCCTGACCCCCGGAAAGTAGACACGTCGGGGGTTAGCTATGCTGCTTGGGTTGGTGTAGCTGATGTGAGTGCTTCGAAGTCATTGGCGGTTAGAAGGCCGCACCAGGAGTGCCGTCTGTGCCACTTTCCGATCATTTAGTACGTCGTTAATTCATCCAGTTGAGCCGGGCTCGCAAAGCCTGTTTATCCGTAGCTGTGAACCCACTCCTCGAATGTCTTGAAGGGGCCTTCAACGTAGTCCTTTTCTTGAAAATCGTACATTCCACATATAACCGACCCATTGGGCTTCTGTTCGAAGACGCCCCAGACAAAACCGTCATCATAGGCTACTGGGAAGAAGCGTTTTGAATCGACAAGATCGACTGACCGGAAATCTTCTAGAAACCCTTCGAAGGCGTTTTCATAGACTCCGTATGGGGCAGGTGTGAAGAAAACTAACGATGGCGGAGAAAAGGCCGTGTAATGCTTCCAGAATTGGAAGTATTGTTCGGGAATCCAAGATGGAGCCACCGACTTCAGCTGAGACAGTTCACTTTTACTTAGTCCGTGGCCGTACAAGTATGAGAGTAGCTTATCTGAGAGTTTTTTCTGACCGGTCATAGGTAGTCCAATGCCTTTTCTTTCCAGTATGTGTGTCTCCACTCCCTAAAGGATGCGCGGGCGTCAAGGGTTACATCTGTTGGAAACCCGCTCCCATTCATTCTGTGGAATAAAGGGAGAACTTTAGCGTTTTCTGTGTGCATCTGTTTTGTAATTTCTACTACAGCTGTTCGATCATCTTGGCCGATATGGTGCAAATTCACCGGGTTTCGATCTATCCCCATAGGGGCGCGCCATGCCTCATTAAATCGACATTGTTGCCAATTCCACCACCAACTTCCCGGGGAAGGCACACCTCTTTGTGCGGATTGAATACCTGTCTACCAGTCTGTTGATACACAACACCCACTGACGCGCGACAACACATAAGTGACAACACAACAACGCGCCAAGAAAGAACGCAAGCAGCCACGAGATATCAAAGCCATTTAGCAGAAGAGCGAAGAGGAAAATGCAGGCCGAGGCCACGACCATAATGACTAAGAACAGCAAACCGCCGAGCCCATCACGTACCTGCGGTATTAGCCCCTTCGACAAAAATGTCTCGAGAAACCTGGAAGAGGAAGGAGCGCCATTCTGTGTGCTGAAGCGCACGGACTTCAGGTCCTTGAGGAAGGCCGCGTTGTAGGAATGAGAGAACGTAGCTGACGTTTGGCTGAACCGCATCGCGTACTCCTTACTTTCCCGCCAAGGCACTGATATGAAGGATTCTAATAAGCCGATGCGCTCAAGGCGCGGTGCAAGAAGCATCTTCTCTGCTGCATGAGCCTTTGGTCGAACGTCTCACTCCTCCATCTGAATGGATATATGCTCCGGAATCTTGAAGCTGGGCTGGTGTGTTTATGTGTGGGCATTAGTGGCCCTTCCGGTTTTAGAGTGCGTTGATTTTGTCCTGTAGTTGTCCGGAGTGGATCAGGCACCGCAAGATGT
>OFLL01000100.1_pt1 | contig 43898 bp, 40 predicted proteins | sample 1540861 | NCBI WGS metagenome assembly OFLL01 (sample SAMEA4413039, study PRJEB24355) | metagenome | biome: human; feature: gut; material: faeces | place: United Kingdom | collected 2010 | reverse complement strand
ACGCGGCGTCGCTGCATCAGGCTTCCGCCCATTGTGCAATATTCCCCACTGCTGCCTCCCGTAGGAGTCTGGGCCGTATCTCAGTCCCAATGTGGCCGTACACCCTCTCAGGCCGGCTACCCGTCGACGCCTTGGTAGGCCATTACCCCACCAACAAGCTGATAGGCCGCGAGCTCATCTTGCACCGAAAAAACTTTCCAACCACCACACTAAAGGCAGTTCATATCCGGTATTAGACCCAGTTTCCCAAGCTTATCCCAGAGTGCAAGGCAGATCACCCACGTGTTACTCACCCGTTCGCCACTCGAGTACCCCTTGCAAGCAAGAGGCCTTTCCGTTCGACTTGCATGTGTTAAGCACGCCGCCAGCGTTCGTCCTGAGCCAGGATCAAACTCTCCACAAAAAGGCCGTGAAAAGCCCAAACCTAGACAAAAAGACAAACCACAACAAACAACACCACAAAAAGCAGTGCCACCTGAACTGGCTATCCAAAAATTACATAAAGAAAAAATCTCGAAACCAACCCCCAACCCGACGGGGCACAAAAAGGAGGCTGGCAAAGTCAGAAGATTTTAAATCATTTACGCCCAAACAACTTATGTTATTTACAATGACGCCGCTAAAGGAAAAGCGCCATCCGGCATACACCAACCACAACACACATACAATGCATCACGGCCACAATGAATAAAATCAACCAACACAAAAAGTACATTGGCACACTATTGAGTTCTCAAACATCGTTCGCACACCACAAACAAAATTAACCAAACGTTAACCTCTCTGCAGCGGCCCGAACAACCTTACCCAACAAGCTCAACCAAAGTCAAACCCGCCGAACAAACATTGTCCGAACATCTACCACCAGTTAACCTCCCGGCTACCTCGCGGCGACTCGGATAAATATACGCACACCCCCAACAAACAACAAATCCCCAGGTGACACACCGAAAAGGTGCGCCACATAGGGACGTCGCCAAGCAATGCTCCTTAGTAGAGCTCCTCCTCTTGAGTGCGCTCGATGGTGGCGCCCAAGGCCTGCAGGTTCTCTACAAAGTTCGGATAGCCGCGGTCGATGTGAAAGACATCGTGCACGGTGGTCGTCTCATCCGCACACAAAGCGGAGAGGACCAATCCGGCACCTGCGCGGATATCGGAGCTCCAGACATGCGTCGAGGACAGGCGCTCTTGACCGCGGATAACTACGTGGTGTCCATCCACCTGGGCATCAGCGCCAAGGCGGAGCATCTCATCGACGAACCGGAAACGCGACTCAAAGACATTTTCCGTGATGATGGATGTACCTTCCGCGACCGCGGAGAGCCCGATGGCAATCGGCTGAAGATCCGTGGGGAAGCCGGGGTACGGCAGCGTTTGGTAGTCCACAGCAGTTGGACGCCGGTCCATGCGCACGCGGAAACCATTGACATAGTCCTCGATATCCGCACCGGCGGACTTAAGCTTCTCCAACGGCAGGTGCAGGTGCTTGGGAGCAATACCGCCCACCGTGATATCCCCGCGAGTCATTACGGCAGCATATGCCCACGTACCCGCAACAATACGGTCACCGATAACCTCGTGCTCCGTCGGTTGCAGCTTGTCCACTCCCCGAATGGTGATGGTGGATGTCCCCTCCCCAGAGATGTCGGCGCCCATTTCCTTGAGCATCGTGCACAGGTCCACAATTTCCGGTTCGCGGGCCGCATTGTGGAGTTGGGTTTCGCCATCCGCAAGGACTGCAGCAGTAAGAATATTTTCGGTAGCGCCTACCGAGGGAAAATCGAGCTTGATGTTCGCGCCATGGAGTTGATCCGCCTCTGCTACAACGGCGCCGTGTTCGATGCGCGTGCTAGCGCCCATCTTCTCTAGCCCAGATTGGTGCATGTCCAGTGGGCGGGAACCAATGGCGTCGCCACCTGGCAAAGCTACCTTTGCGTGACCACAACGCGCCGTCAGCGGCCCCAATACACACACCGACGCGCGAAATTGGCGCACCGCATCGAAGTCTGCATTGGAATGCAACGTGGCCGGCGTGGTGATCTGCACGGTGTGGCCATCGATTTCCACTGAACAGCCAAGGCCTTCAAGGACCTTTCGCATCAGTGGAACATCAAGGATTTTAGGACAGTTGGTCAGCGTGGTGGTGCCCTCCGCCAACAGTGCCGCAGCCATCAGCTTCAGCACACTGTTCTTGGCACCGTCCACCTTGACGGTGCCCTGCAGGCGCGCCCCACCGGAGACAATAAATTGGTCTTTCACGCCCACCCAACTTACCTACGATCAGGGCAACGCGCCTATACGACGGGCCGCATTAACCGCCTCATAGCGAGTATGTGCACCCAGTTTGCGCATGACAGAGCGCAAATAGGACTTCACCGTTTCGGCGCCAATACCCATTTCCTCGGCCGCCTCGACATTGGTATGCCCCAATGCCACGCAGGAAAGAACATCCAGCTCGCGAGCAGAAAGCTTGGTGGACTGCTTAACGCGCACCGGGGAGACCATCTGGTCGCAAAGAGCCTCTAGTTCCTTACGGAGGTCTTCATCGTTGACTCGGTTAGCCAACATGCGGAGCTTAGAGTGCGTTGAGCGCACCTGCTCCCACTCAGCCCCGTTCATCACGTGGCCGCGAGCAGCGCCGCCCTTGCCTCCGTCGGCACGACGCAACGCGGAATTAACGGCCAGATCCTGCTCGAGGCACCGAGCGGTCATGGTGACTTCCTCGATTACCTTGTCGCCCAAGCGCACCGGCGAATGGACACCAACATAGAGGACACCGCGGATTTCACGCTGAACGGTGACCGGCACCGCCACGATCGAATGCAGTCCCTCATCCTGGATATGGCGATCATTCTCATGGCTAATTGTGGTGGCACGAGTGTAGTCGGACACACCAACCGCGCGGCGAGTGCTGACAACGCGCCCGCCGACGCCCACGTTCGCGTCAATCACCAAATTCTGCAAGGCCGGGGTCCGCAGCCCTACCCACTGGGTAATCTGCAGGCGATTGTCCGGCAGCAAGGTGCCGTACATCGTGACGGGGATTCCCGTTGCGGTCTTTAGTGACGAGAGCGCTGCGCGTACGGCTTCGTCGTCATCCTTGAGTCGGTGCGGCTCCATGAGACTCTCTCTTACTCGGGGGTAACCAGCAGGTGCACCCACATTCCCCGCCTGAAACGGGGGTAGGCGAACACTATTTGCGAAGTATAACCGGCCGACGGGGGTAATTCTAAATCACGCCTCGCCCTCATGAGACGCCTCAAATCCAACATGCCATGCCCGAATGATCTGTTCAGAATCTATATACCACTTGGTCTATTGCCGCGGTGTAGAGTGTCTGCTGTACATCAGAACTTATCTTCAAGGAGTCCACATCGTGGCTGTATACAACAATATCCTCGACACCATCGGCGGCACCCCGCTTGTCCGCCTCAACCGTCTGACCGAAGGCCTCGGCGCCGAGGTACTCGTGAAGGTTGAGTCTTTCAACCCCGCTAATTCCGTCAAGGATCGCATTGCCAAGGCGATCGTCGACACCGCCGTAGAATCCGGCGAGCTAAAGCCAGGCGGCACCATCGTTGAGGCCACCTCCGGCAACACCGGCATCGGCCTGGCACTCGTCGGCGCCGCCCAGGGTTACAAGGTCATCCTCACCATGCCGGAGACCATGTCCAACGAGCGCAAGGTGCTGCTGCGTGCCTATGGCGCTGAAATTGTCCTCACCCCGGGCGCTGCCGGCATGAAGGGTGCTGTCGAGAAGGCCAACGAAATTATCGCTGAGACCCCCAACGCCATCCTGGCTTCGCAGTTCGCTAACGAGGCAAACCCGAAGATTCACGAGGCAACCACGGGCCGCGAGATCTGGGACGACGCTGAGGGCAAGGTTGACGCTTTCGTCGCTGGCGTCGGCACCGGCGGCACCGTCACCGGTGTGGGCCGCTACCTGCGTTCCCAGAACCCCGACACCTATCTGGTCGCCGTTGAGCCCGCTGACTCCCCCGTCCTCTCCGAGGGACACGCTGGCCCCCACAAGATCCAGGGCATCGGCGCCAACTTTGTCCCCGAGGTTCTGGACCGCGAGATCCTCAACGAGGTGCTCACCGCAACCACCGAGGAATCCGTTTCCACTGCCCGCAAGCTGGCCACCGAGGAAGGACTGCTCGTCGGCATTTCCTCCGGTGCCAACGTCTCTGCGGCACTCAAGCTGGCTGCGCGCGAAGAGTTCAAGGGCAAGACCATCGTCGTCGTCGCCCCGGACTTCGGTGAGCGCTATGTCTCCACCATCCTCTTCGAGGACATTCGCGAGGCTTAAAGAAAACGCTAACGTGGCTTTCCACGGGACGTCGCCAAGCACGGCGCCGTGGTGAGCCCTCCGAATAAAAGCGCCCTCTGTGCTAGGGGGCGCTTTTTCTTTCTAGATAGGATGGTTCGCATGCACATCTTGAAGATGATTCGTGAAGACCTCGCCAACGCGCGCGAGCATGATCCGGCCGCGCGCGGCGACGTCGAAAATGCCGTGGTCTACTCCGGCCTTCACGCCATTTGGGCGCACCGAATCGCCCACCGCATGTGGAAACGTGGATGGCGTGGGCCAGCCCGTATTTTGGCGCAGCTTAACCGCTTCTTCACCGGAATCGAGATTCACCCCGGCGCTACCATTGGCCGGCGCTTCTTCATTGACCACGGCATGGGGATCGTCATCGGTGAAACCGCCGAAATTGGCGATGGCGTCATGCTTTACCACGGCGTCACGCTCGGTGGTCAGGTGCTGACACAGACTAAGCGCCACCCAACAATTGAGGACAACGTCACCATTGGCGCGGGCGCTAAAGTGCTCGGCCCGATTACCGTCGGCCACGGCTCCGCTGTGGGTGCCAACGCCGTGGTGACAAAGGACGTGCCACCGGAGCACATTGCCATCGGTATCCCGGCCACCAACCGCCCGCGCAAGAAGGATGAGCGCATCAAGCTGGTGGACCCGGACTACTACATCTAATAGACCGTGCCCTTAAAGGCTGCCTTCACGGGCAGTCAGCCGCTGGTAATCGGGATTCTTCTCAATGAAGCGCGCCACGGCGCTGCACGTTGGAATGACTTGGCGGCCGGCCGTTGAGTCATCATCCAGTGCCGCTTTAATTAGCGGCTTGGACAGTCCTTGGCCCTGAAATGACTCGAAGATTTCCGTGTGCGTGAATTCGCGTGTGGTAGCGGAATCACTGTATTCGGCGAAGCCTGCTTCTTCCCCATCAACGGTGATGACGAAACGGGATTGATCGGTTTGGTGCGCAACTGAAGTAGTCATGCCGCCCATTAAACCAAAAAGAGCAACAAAAAAGCCCCTTCCAATGGAAGGGGCTGTCTTGTGGCCAGAGCCAGGATCGAACTGGCGACCCCACACTTTTCAGGCGTGTGCTCTACCGACTGAGCTATCTGGCCAGAAGCCACGAGGACTTCGGCGACCCTGACGGGACTTGAACCCGCGACCTCCGCCGTGACAGGGCGGCGCGCTAACCAACTGCGCCACAGGGCCATTTTCAATTATCTGTTGTGCGCTGGGCACGAATAAGTACTCTACACAAAGCTAGATAAGCACACCAAATCAGCATGTCATTCACCGTTTTCAGGGTGATGCAGCCCCTCAATACACACTGTCACCACAGCGCCTAGACCTATACAGATCTATGCGCCATTTGCGACGTTGCAGGAGCCTCCACACACCACCATAAAACGACACAAGCCCCGAGGCATATGTTCTATAAACAATGCTCCGAGGCTGAAATATGGCGACCCTGACGGGACTTGAACCCGCGACCTCCGCCGTGACAGGGCGGCGCGCTAACCAACTGCGCCACAGGGCCATAAGTATTTTCTTGTGCACCAACACAAAAGTGTTGGTACCCCCAACGGGATTCGAACCCGTGCCGCCGCCGTGAAAGGGCGGTGTCCTAGGCCGCTAGACGATGGGGGCCCGTTGCCTTGAGGCAACTTTGTAAAAATATACTGGAGACATCCTCACTTAACCAAATCGTCCTGGCAGAAAGGCAGAAAACCATGGCTGACCAGCGGGATACCTGTTCCTGTCACGAGCCGGGTGTGCACGGCTACAACTCCAATGATGAGCAGAAAGCAAAGTACTTGGCTCGCCTCAAGCGCATCGAAGGCCAAACCCGAGGCATCCACCGCATGATCGCGGAGGACCAATACTGCATCGACATCATCACGCAGATCTCAGCGGTTACTTCAGCGCTCGAGAACGTTTCCCTAGCGCTCTTGGAGGACCACATAGAACACTGTGTGGCGGGAGCAGCCGCCGAAGACGGACAAGTAGCCACAGAGAAGCTCGAGGAGGCCATGCGGGCCATCAGGAAGCTCGTTAAGAGCTAGCCCTGAACCCAGCCCTGCGCTTGGGCCCCAAAACAAAAAAGAGCCGCCCGAAGGCGGCTCTTTTTGTGGGCCCTGTGGGGATCGAACCCACGACCTGCGGATTAAAAGTCCGTAGCTCTACCAACTGAGCTAAAGGCCCAACGCTCACCTATCCTAGCCGGTGGCACCAAAGAAAAGGAAATGGCCCTCACCTTCAGCGGTAAGGGCCACGGCCTTGCGGGTCTAAGACTTAGCCGCGCATGTCACCCTTCTCCATGAAGTTCACCTGGAAGTCGAAGGCCGTCTTCAGGTCGTGCGGGGTGTGCTGGAACTTGTTAGCCTTGGCGCGCTCGAAATACTCCTCCAACATCGGGCGGTAATCCGGGTGAGCCACGGCGATGACCTTCTCCACGCGCTCCTTCGGGGCCAAACCGCGCAGGTCCGCAACGCCATACTCGGTGATGATGACCATGGTGTCGTGCTCGGTGTGGTCGGTGTGAGAAACGAAAGGCACGATAGCGGAGATAGCGCCGCCCTTGGCCACCGACGGGGAGACGAAGGTGGAGATGTAGGCGTTACGGGTGAAGTCACCCGAGCCGCCGGTACCGTTCATGATGCGGGAGCCGGAGACGTTGGTGGAGTTGATGTTGCCGTAGATATCGCCTTCAATCATGCCGTTGGAAGAAATCAGGCCCACGCGGCGAATAACCTCCGGGTGGTTGGATACCTGCTGCGGGCGCAGGATGATGTGCTTGGCGTAGCGATCAGCCTCAGCGTTCATCTTGTCCGCGTACTCCGGGGACAGGGCGAAGGAGGTTGCGGAGGCGACGGTCATCTTGCCGGCGTCGATAAGATCCAACATGCCGTCCTGGATAACCTCGGTATAGGCCTGAATGTTTTCGAACTTGGAGTCCAACAGGCCTGCCATCACGGCGTTCGGGACGTTGCCCACACCGGACTGCATGATGAACTTGTCATACTCTAGGCGGCCGGCAGCAACCTCACCCTCGAGGAACTCGATGAAGTTCGCAGCAATCTTCTCAGAAACCTCATCCGGGGCCTTGAACGGAGCGTTGCGGTCCGGGGCATTGGTCTTGACCACAGCCACGACCTTCTCCTCCGGAATCTCGATGTAGGTGGTACCGACGCGGTCAGCCGGCTTGGTAATCGGGATTGGCTGGCGGTTCGGCAGCTTCTCGATCTTGTAGATATCGTGCATGCCCTCGAGGTTGAGGGACTGCCACTCGTTGATCTCAATGATGATCTTGTCGGCGGCATCGATGTATTCGAGGTTGTTGCCCACAGCGGAGGACGGAACGATATTTCCGTTCTCGTCAATACGAACGGCCTCAATAATGGCTACCTGGAAGTCACCGTAGAAGCCCTCTTCCACCTGCTGGCCAGAGTGCGAGAGGTGGATGTCCTGGTACAGGGCGGAGCCGTCGTTGAAGCGGCCGCGCAAAACCGGGTCAGAGTTATACGGAGAGCGGAAGCGGATGGCGTCTGCCTCAGCCAACACACCATCACAGTCCGGAGCGGTAGAGGCACCGGAGAAAACATCGATCTTGAACTCCTCGCCCGCCTCATGAGCTGCCTTCGCCTTCTCCGCGATGGCAGTCGGCAACGCCTTAGGGTAGCCAGCGCCGGTAAAGCCGGAGATTCCCACACGGTCACCGTGGTTGACGAACTTTGCGGCCTCGTCAGCGCTCATCACGAGCTTCTCAAACGGTGCGTATGCAATTCTCTCAGACATTAGTCCTCCTTTTATGTGCAGAAACGACCTACGTTACGGTCCTTTCCTGTTAGTTACATGCACCACACTAGCGAATCGGTGGAGGATTTACCGCACTCTGCCCCAAACTGTGTGCACCCCTCACTTTCCTCGTGAGAATTTGCCACCCCAGGCTCTTTCCGCGCACAATTGGCGGCGTGACTCTTGCTATCGGAAAAATCCAGCTCAACTCCCCCGTTGTCCTCGCCCCCATGGCGGGCGTGACCAACGTGGCCTTTCGCGTGCTGTGTCGCGAGCAAGAGATAGCGAAGACCGGCACCGTCTCCGGCCTTTATGTCTGCGAAATGGTTACCGCCCGCGCCTTGGTAGAGCGAAATCCCAAGACGCTGCACATGACCACTTTCGATCCACAGGAGAATCCGCGCTCGCTGCAGCTGTACACCGTCGATCCGGAGTACACCTACAAGGCGGCGAAGATGATCGTGGATGAGAATCTGGCTGACCACATCGATATGAACTTTGGCTGCCCGGTTCCCAAGGTCACGCGCCGCGGCGGAGGCTCCGCACTCCCCTATAAGCGCCGCCTCTTTGGCAACATCGTCGCCGCAGCGGTCAAGGCCACAGAGGGCACCGATATCCCGGTCACCGTGAAAATGCGCGTGGGCATCGACGAGGATCACCACACGCACCTCGACGCCGGCCGCATTGCGGTGGAAGAAGGGGCGTCGGCAGTCGCGCTCCACGGCCGTACCGCCGCGCAACGCTACTCGGGCCATGCGGACTGGAATGAAATTGCGCGCCTTAAGGAGCACTTGGCCCATACCGGTATCCCTGTCTTGGGTAACGGCGATATCTTCAAGGCCACGGATGCCCGCGCCATGATGGAACAAACGGGCTGCGACGGCGTCGTCGTGGGACGAGGTTGTCTGGGTCGTCCTTGGCTCTTTGCGGAGCTCTCCGCCCACCTCCGTGGCGAGCCGGTGCCGGCCGAGCCCACGTTGGGAGAGGTCACGCAGATCATGATTCGCCACGCAGAACTGCTGGCGCAGCACGAAGGCGAGGACCAGGCCAGCCGCGATATCCGCAAGCACATCGGCTGGTACCTACGCGGTTTTCCCGTGGGAGGTCAGGTCCGTGCTGGCCTGTCCCGCGTGAACTCCCTCGACGATCTCCGGGAGCTGCTCGAACCGTGGGCGGATTCGCCTGCGCTTGCCGACGACGCCGATGGCGCCCGCGGACGCCAGGGATCACCCGCCAAAGTGGTCCTTCCCGAGGGGTGGCTCGACGATCCGGAGGACGCAACCGTGCCGGAAGGCGCGGAGATTATGCATTCCGGCGGCTAGCCACGAAAATCCCCTTTTTGTGTCGCTCGACAGGCACTAGACCAAATGTTCAGCTAAAGTACGTGACATGCGCGCTGCCTACCGTGAACAGTTGGACAACTTTGCCCATGACCTCATCATCATGAGCACTGCGGTTCATAAGCTGATGACTCTTGCCTCTCAGGCATTAATCGAATCCTCCCTGCAACCAGCCGAAGAGGCCTTGTCGTTGCGCGATGAGTTGGATGAAGTCCGCTCGCGCTGCGAAGACCGTGCGGTGTCCCTTCTGGCCTTGGAAAACCCGATGGCCAAGGATCTGCGCCAGGTCATCGCATCCATCTATATTGTGGAAGATTTTTACCGCATGGGCCGCTTGTCTCAGCACATTGCCACCAGCGCCCGCCGCCGCCACCCTGAATCAGTTGTTCCGCCAGACATTATGGGCTATTTCGAGGAATACGCCCGCCTCGTTCTCGACATGTCCTTAGGCCTCAAAGACATCCTTATCACCCGCGATCCGGAGCTGGCGCTCCGTTTGACCGAGGACGACGACGCCGTCGATGACATCAACCAACACCTGCTTCGTATGTTGACGCAGCGGGAGTGGAAAGGAACGGTGCGCCAGGCCGTGGAAACCTCGCAGCTTTCGCGCTACTACGAGCGATTCGCCGATCATTGCGCAGCAGCTGCCGGCCGCATCATTTACCTGGCAACGGGTTTGGACCCCGACCGCTACATGCGCAAGCGCGATCAGGAGCAACGAGAGGCAGAGCTGGAGGCCCGCATGGCGGAGCTGGAGCGCCAGTTTCACCGCTAGCCCCTACCGCTCGCCACACCTAGCGCACAGTGCATGCACAAAGCCGGCACCTCTTCTAGACCTTTAGAAGAGGTGCCGGCTTTCGGCGCTGTCAGTGTTTAGCCGAAGCGCATGTTTAGCCGAAGCGGCCAGAGATGTAATCCTCGGTATCCTTCTTTGCGGGGTTTTCGAAGATCTTCGTGGTGTCATCGAACTCCACCAGGTGGCCAGGACGGCCGGTGGCTTCCAGGGAGAAGAAGCCGGTCTTGTCCGACACGCGGGCTGCCTGCTGCATGTTGTGGGTAACGATAACGATGGTGAAGTTTTCCTTCAGCTCATGGATCAGGTCCTCCACAGCCAAGGTGGAAATCGGGTCGAGCGCCGAGCAGGGCTCGTCCATCAGCAGGACTTCCGGCTCCACGGCAATCGCGCGAGCAATGCACAGACGCTGCTGCTGTCCGCCGGACAGGCCGCCGCCCGGCTTGTCCAGGCGGTCCTTAACCTCATCCCAAAGGTTGGCGCCGCGCAAGGACTTCTCGGCGACTTCCTTCAGCTTCTTCTTGTTCTTCTCGCCGGACAGCTTCAGGCCGGCAACAACGTTATCCTCAATGGACATCGTCGGGAACGGGTTGGCCTTCTGGAAGACCATGCCGATGGTGTTGCGAACGGAAACCGGATCGACCTTGGGCCCGTAGATGTTCTGGCCGTCCAGGAGAATCTCACCCTTGACATAAGCACCAGGGATGACCTCGTGCATGCGGTTCAGGGTGCGCAGGACTGTGGACTTACCACAACCGGAAGGGCCGATGAAGGCAGTCACGGCCTTCGCCGGGATCTGCATGTTGACGTTCTGTACGGCGTGGAAGTCACCGTAGTAGATGTTCACGTCGTTGAGCTCAAGCTTGGACATGAGTAGTGCTCCTATGGGGTAGGTAGAAAGTGAATACGGTTACTTCTTGACGGAGAACTTCGCCGAAACGATGCGCGCGCCAATGTTGAGAATCGCGATGAGGAGAACCAACGTAAGGGCGGCACCCCACAGCTTGTCCAAGACGGCCGGATCAGCGCCGGACTTGTACATATCCAGCATCATCAACGGCAACGAGGACTGCGCACCCTTGAGTGCGTCCCAGTTGATGGAGGAGGTGGAGCCCACCAACACCAGCACCGGCGCGGACTCACCCATGATGCGGGCCACGGCCAACATGATGCCGGTGACGATGCCGGACAGTGCAGTCGGTAGAACGATGCGTGCGATGGTCTTCCACTTCGGCACACCGAGAGCATAGGAAGCCTCACGCAGATCCATCGGGACCACGCGGAGCATCTCTTCGGTATTGCGGACCACAATCGGAATCATCAGGAGCACGAGCGATAGCGCCACCGCCATACCGGAACGCTTGAAGCCGAACAGAGTAATCCACATGGCGAAGATGAACAGGGCCGCAACAATGGAAGGCACACCGGAGAGGATGTCCACCATGAAAGTAGTAAGGCGGCTGAGCGTTCCACCGCGGGAGTACTCCACCAGGTAAATCGCGGTGAAGATGCCGATCGGAACGGAAATGACGGTCGCGATGACGGTCTGCACAAAGGTACCGATAATAGCGTGGAGCGCACCGCCGCCGGCCTCGGTATCAAGGATTCCGCGCTGGGAGTGGGTCCACCATTCGGGGTTCAGGATAGCGCCCGAACCGCGAGAAATGAGCTCAAAGAGAACCCACAACAGCGGGATCATGGCGATGATCATCGTTGCCCACACGAGAACGGTGGCAACAGTATTGGTGGTCTTTCGGCTCGAGGAGATATCCAGGAAGGTCGGGCCGGAAGATGCCGGGACAGAGTTGGAAGTTGTAGTCGTAGTCATCTCTGAGCCCTCCTTACTTGCTCTTCACGATGGAACGGGCAATAGCGTTGACCAAGAAGGTCAGAAGGAACAGCATGAGGCCTGCGGCGATATACGCACCGGCACGCATCTCATTACCGAACTCAGCAGCCGCCAGGGCGATGGCCGTTGCGAAGGTGGTACCGCCGTCGAACAGCGAGAAGCGGAAGTCCACCAGCGGGGAGACAACCATGTACAGCGCCATGGTCTCACCCAGCGCACGGCCCAGTCCCAGCATCGAGCCGGCGATGTAGCCGGACATACCGAAAGGAAGGACCGTCATGCGGATAACTTCCCAGCGGGTGGCGCCGAGTGCCAAGGCGGACTCGATCTGACCGGGAGGGGTCTGCACAAAGACTTCGCGGGCGGTGGCAGCGATGATCGGCAGGATCATCACCGCCAGAACAATGCCACCGGTGAGGACGTTGCGGCCCGTCGCAAAGTTCGGGGAGTTGTCGTAGACCTTGAAGAGGAAGAAGCCACCAGCCCAGGAGTGCAGCCAGGTGTAGAAGCCGGACAGCGCAGGGCCGAGCACCTGCCAGCCCCACAGGCCGTACACGATGGATGGCACGGCGGCGAGCATGTCTACCAAGAATCCCAACGGCTTGACCAGCTTGGCCGGCGCGTAATTGGACAGGAAGATGGCAATGCCGAGCGCGACCGGCATCGCGATGATGAGAGCCACGATGGAAATCAAGACGGTGTGACCGAACATGGTCGGTATACCGAACTTCATAGCATCGGTGTCGTTGGTCTCCCAACGGTCACCGTAGGTGAAGAAGCCCAGAATGCCACCCTCATTGACGGACAGAGAAGGAACCGCACGCCAGATCAGGAAGGCCGCAATGGCAGCGATCATCACCGTAATCAGCGTTGCGGACGCAGTGGACAGGAATTCAAAAATGCGATCACCAGGGCGTTTCACACCGGACTTGACGGCGGGCGTAGAGGTGGCGTCCGCCTCGGACGCATGCGCGCTAGGGCGAGTCGCTGAAACGGCATCCTCCTTCACGGACGACGCTGTGGTGAGATTGTTGTCTGCCATGAGACTAGGGAATCCTTTTCAACGGAAACAATGAAAATACGGGACATGCTGCCGCCCCCAAAGCGCTCGTGAAGGGCGGGTTGGGGGCGGAAGTGTGTGTTCAAACGGACACTACGGGGGTTCAAAGAAACCCGCGTAGTAACGCGCTCTTACTGGATAGCCTCGACGGCTGCCTTCAGGCGATCCAGGTGGTCACCGGAAACCGGGATGAAGCCTGCCTTCTCCAGTTCCTCGGACTGATTGTCCAGGACGGTGTTGAAGAAGGCCTTCACCAGAGCGGAGGTCTCCTCGTCGTAGCCAGCGGAGCAGACGATGTTGTAGGTGGTCAGGATGAGCGGGTAAGCGCCCTCATCCTTGGAAGCAAAGAGCTTGTCGGAGTCAACGACCATGTCGTGCTCGGAGTTGGTCTCCTTGAAAGCGAGGTGGTCGAGAGCGACACCGACGGACTCAGAGCTGAGCTCAACCGGGCCGTTGCCGAAGTCAATCTTGGCAATCTTGACGCCATCGGCTTCCTTCTGGTGAGCGTAGCCAGCCTCAACGTAGGTGATGGCGCCCTCGATGGAGGCAACCTGGTCAGCCACACCGGAGGAACCGTTAGCACCCTCACCAACAGAATCCGGGAACTGCTTGCCTTCGCTGTCCCAGTTGCCGGTAGCGGACTTCAGGAACTTCTGGAAGTTATCGGAGGTACCGGACTCATCAGAGCGGAAGATAACGGTGATGCTCTTGTCCGGAAGGTCGGTGCCCTCGTTCTCAGCCTTGATGGCGTCATCGTTCCACTTGGTGATCTCGCCCTTGAAGATCTTGGCGAGGGTTTCGGTGGAGAGGTTGACCTCGGTGTCACCCAGGTTGTAGGCGATGGCGACGGGGCCAATGGTCGTCGGCAGGTGCCATGCGTCGTTGCCACCGCAACGCTCCTTGGCGGCCTCAACCTCGCCCTTATCTTCCTTCAGAGCGGAGTCAGAACCGGCGAAGTCAACGGTGCCGCCGTTGAAAGCCTTCACACCAGCGCCGGAGCCGGAAGAAGTGTAGGAGAAGTTAGCATCCGGGTATGCCTCCAGGAATGCCTTCTCAAAGACGGACATAGCGGACTTTTGGGAGGATGCGCCCTCACCAGAGAGGTCGCCGGAAACCTCTGCCCCATCGGAGCCGCCTTCAGCGGAGCCAGATTCGTTGGACTCAGAGCAGGCAACGAGAGCGGTGGAGGTGGCGGCGACGATGCCGAAGATAGCGGCGGTGCGCTTGAAGTTGCGGATCACGGGAAACCTTTCCGGTGCGGATACAAGAGAATGATTGTCCGAGCAAATCGCCCTCTACTCTTCTTTGAGCGATCTTCTTGAGACGAGCGCGATTAACTCACGTGTTGTAAAGCTATACAGGGCGGGTTAACCCCACAGGGATCAAGAGATGAACAATCGGTGAACTTGTACCAAAAGCCGGTGAGGCTAGTCACTTTTCGCCCAGACGCAGTGTTCCTCAGCGATGCCAAAGCCCAAACGCTCGTAGGCCTTTACCGCCGGAGCGTTATCAGCCTCGACATACAAAATGACCTTGTCCGCGCCTTTAGCCGCCATGCGCTGCAGCCCAGCGCTCAGCAGCGGTCCACCGAGCCCGCGCCCGCGATAGTCCTCACCCAATCCCACAACATAGACCTCACCGAAGGCTGGGGTAGCCTCGTCGTGCCACTTCAGCCAGTGGAAGCCGGCCATTACCGGGCGGTCGTGGGAGTCATTCGAAGAATCCCACAGGAAAAGCACGTCGGCAGGATCGAACCACTCTGCCTCCATCCCGCGGTGCAGACGCTCCAGATCCCAGCCTCCTTGTTCCGGGTGCCACGAGAAGGCCTCGTTGTTCGTGCGTACCCATTCCGACTCGACGTGCTCACGCCCGAAACGCTCCACCGACTCTGTGTACGTATATATCTCTAGCTCTTCTACCGTTGCCGGCGCATCCTCGGCCGCGCGCAAGTCCTTCCCTTCAATCGCCATGACAAGCAGGCGCCTGACGACGTCCAACTCGTTGCGCTTCGCCAGCGCTTGCGCAGCGGGAAGATTGCCATGGGCCCAGATTTGGGGGGAGGTTGGGAGGGCGTCGACAAGCGCCTGCCCTACCCCTCGCCCACGGTGGTCCATGCCAACAAATAGCTCTACAGTCTGCCCATCGAGGGCAGCCACGCCAGCTACCGCACCATCCTCAATTGCGAGAAGATGATGGTGCCCAAGGCGTTCATCCCTGAGCCCTAAAAGAAACTGCTCGGAGAGGGGCGCAACGCCGTCGTGAGCTTCAGCAGCAGTGGCCAGCTCCTCCACGCGCTGGGCCACATCTGGGTTCTGTGGCAGAGTCTTGGTCTCAATATTCATGCTTCCCACCCTACGTGCGGTAGTAATAGAGGGGTGACTGTCATCTACCTCAACCGCACTGCCGTACGCCTTGCCGCCGTTGCGGGTGTGGCCCTGACAGCATGGCTGGCGGATTCAGCGGTGGCGATGCACGCGGAACACACCGTGGCCCAGAAAGCAAAAGCCAGCTCCCAGTTGGAAAACACCCCGAATGTCTACATCGGCGGCGTCCCCTTCTCCCTTGCCGCGCTAACCAAAGAGATTCCATACCTGGAGGTCAACTCCTCCGACGTGGAAGTTCCGAAACTCGGCATGGTCAATGCCTCCACAACGCTGCGCGACATCACAATTGACCCCGAGCAACTCTTCAGCGGCGAACTGGAAGGCTCACCGGTATCCACCTATACGCGCAGTATCAACCTCGACGGAGTGGCCTTGGGCCGCATGCTGGGTATTACTGACCTCTCCATTGCCAACCCCGATAATATGTCCCCTACCGGCGGGCCCTCCGCCGAGGCTGAGCTCACCGGCACGCTGCCGGGGGATGCCACCAAGTCCACCGCGACGGTGACACTGCGCCTCGTCGGCCCAGAGTTTCGCATGAGTGTCTACGGGACGGATGACGAACGCTTGAAAAAGGCTTTCGGCCTGGTCTTGGACACACGCCAACTCCCGTTGCCTTCTCAAGCCACCTCCGTGAAACTACACGGCGGCTCCATCACCTTCGAGGTACAGCGACGCAACATTACGCTGAAAACGGCACAGCTCTCCCCGCTGGAGATCGATGGTTCGGAGGAGAAGGCCGTCGAGGATGCCGCGCAAAAAGCGCAAGACACCGCCAACGAAGTGGGCAGCGCGCCGACGACGCCGCCGAGCTGGCGCCAAAACAGGCAGAACTAAGCCGATGCAAAACTAAGCCGACGGTGCACCAGCGGTACCCGCACCGCAGACTTGTTACTACCGCCGGCTACTTAATACGGATGAGATCTCGCAGGACTCGGCGGAAGCTGCGGTGAATGGGCGGGGCTGGGTCGATGGGAGCAAAGACTTCCAGCGCGTCTGCTTCCGACTCCAAGTGCACCTCCGTAAAGGTGCCTTCCGACTCCCCGTCCGCTTGGAAGCGGTGCGGCTTGGGGCAGACCAGGTCCACCTCAACGGCATCCTCAAAATGCAGCGTGCGGGCATCCGTGACCTTATTCAACCAGTGACGGTGATCCACGCCGAACAGGTGGAGAACGCCCACGAGACCATCAATCCCGCCGAGGTCCGACACACCAAAAAGGCCAAGCCCCTGATCGAAGGAATTGCGCGGATTAGTCACCACCGGCAGCGGCCCCAGGAAGGTCCACGGGTTGGTGTTGGAGGTGAACATGACGGGAACGTCATCGGCCGCGAAGGTTTCGCCCGAGCTCGAGCGCGCACGCACATTAATGCGCGGTGGGCGGATGCGGGCGCGCTGATAGGCCTGAAAGGCCACCGCCAGGTAGCGCAGCGGGGTGGCTGAAAAGCCCATCTCCCGTGCACGGTCCACGCGAGCCAGCACGTCTGCATCCAGCCCGAAACCAGCATTGACCGCAAACCACCGGTCATTCCACATACCCAACGACACGGTGCGGCGGGTGTTTCGCTCCAGCATCCTAGCCAGCACGTGTGCAGCCTCGACAGGGGTATTGGGGAAACCAAGGGCGCGAACGAAGACGTTTGCTGAACCAGTAGGGATCACCGCTAGCGCCGGGATCTCCTGGGGGCTAGGGCGCTGTGCGGAATTCGCCGGGCCGAGCAACCCGTTGACGATCTCATTGACCGTGCCATCGCCGCCGAAGACCAGGATGACGTCAAAGTCCTCCCGGGTCATACCGCGCACCATGTCTTCCGCGTGGCCCGGGTAGTGCGTGAAGCGAGCGAGCAGCTGCAACCCATCCACCTCCCGAATGACGGGCAAAACCTCTCGGAAGAGAGCCGCATTCTGGCTCGTAGAATTAGGGTTTGAAATCAGCAAAGCGCGCATGGCTCCCTAGACTACTGGAGCCTAGTGGTTTCCGCGGCGCTGCCACGACTACGCTGGGGCAGCATGAGCGAACAGACAAATAGCGAGAAAAACACGGAAAACACCCACCCGGAGAACACCAAGGTAGACGGCAACGCGGCCGTCAACCAGGCAGCGGAGGCATGGAAGGATGCAGCCTCCCGCAACATTCCCACCGTTGATGTAGCAGATAATCCCCTGCCGGATGAGACGGCGAACTTGCGCCAGGGCCCGTCGCTGCACGATGGTCTGCTCGGGCTTCTCCCCCTCGTCGGTGTATGGCAAGGGGAAGGCCAAGCCCACAGCACCGACGGTGAACAGTACGCCTTTGGCCAGCAGCTCATCATCGCCCACGACGGTGAGAATTACCTGACCTATACGTCCCGCACCTGGAAGATTGATTCCGAGGGCAACCCGGTTGGCCCCGATGTCCGCGAGTCCGGGTTCTGGCGCATCTCACTCAAGGACGAGATTGAGATGACCTATACCTCGTCCAACGGCATCAACGAAATCTTCTATGGTTCGCTGTTTAACGAGCGCGCCTGGCAGCTCGAGTCCGCGTCCACGATGGTCACCGAAACCGGCCCCGCCAACCTCGGCCCCGGCAAGCGCATGTATGGCCTCATGCCGAACAACAACCTCGGCTGGGTGGATGAGCGGCTTGTCGACGGCGAAATGCGCCCTTACATGTCCGCCGAGCTCACCCGTGTGGCTGGCTAACTAGCAATGCGGCGAAGTTAGCGTGCCAGGGCGGCGTCGATCAGCGCGCGTATCTTCTCCGCGTTCGCCGGCGCCTTGAGCTTCTTTTCATTCAGGCGCGTCACACGCACCGCAGTGCGCACCGAGGAGACGAGCCACACTGAGTCAGCCTCCTCGAGGTAGCGCAGATTCAGCTCCTTCGCCTTGCAGCGATATCCCTGTTCAGAGGCATACTCAAAAAGCGCAGCTTGCGTGGTGCCAGGCAGTATTCCCTTGCCCGCCGGAGTGCGCAGCTTTGTACCCTTGACCGCCACCACGGTGGAGGTGGCCCCTTCCAAGACCAGCCCCGTATCGGGATCGGTAAAAATCACATCATCAAATCCACGCTCGCGGGCCAGGCGCAGCGTGGCCATCGTGGCCGCATAATTCAGCGTCTTCGCCGGCAACTCTTCCGCCACCTGCCACAGACGCGGCGTGCTCATCACCTTGACGCCGGTATCACGCTGCGCCACAACGTCATCCGGAATCTCCTGAACCACCACCCATGCCGTGGGCACCCCAGTCGAGGCCCGCCCGCGGGTATAGGTCCACGTGCACTTGGCCTCTCGCGCTAAACCGTCCTCGCCTTCCCCGGCGGCGGGACCACAATAGTCCGCGATGGCCAGCTCGGTGGCTTCTTTCCACTTGTGGATGGGTGGCTCCGGAAGATCGAGAGCACGCGCGGAATGCCGGAAGCGCTCCGCGTGGCGATGAAAATTGGCCGCCTTGCCGTCACGCACGAGGAGGGACTCGAAGATACCATCACCGCGTGTGACCGCAGCATCGTCCCAATAGACCAACGGTAGGTTCGGCATATGACGCCGCACCGACCCTCCAAACGGTTCCACGACGTAGATGACCGGCTCTTTCCTACGCTGAAGGCTCATAGACCCGATTATGCCCTACCATCGGAGGGCGTGAGTTATACTTCGCCACTTCTTTCCCGGCCCGGGGCCGCTGAGTTCCAGGGCACCACGCTTGTCGACGTCTCCGGTATCCCCTGGCATTACGGCAACCCCCTCGTGGAGCAGCGCGCGGTGGAGACAGGTTCCGCCATCATCGACCGTTCCCAACGCCGGGTCATTGCCGTTTCCGGGCCCGATGCCCGGGCTTTCCTGCACAACCTCCTGAGCCAGAAGCTCGATGACGTGGACGCCGGATTCTCTGCCGGCGCCCTTGATCTAGACATGCAGGGCCACGTCCTACACCACATCGACCTGTCCTTCGACGGGGAAACCTTCTACCTCGATGTGCCACCGGCCCAGTTCGAATCTTTGCGGGACTTCCTCACCGCCATGATTTTCTGGTCCCAGGTCACCGTGAAGGAAGCGGACGCGGCGATCATCACCGTGCTGGGCAAGCCGCTACAGAAGCCTTCCAGCGCCGTGATGGAGCGCTGCGTGCACTGGCCGGGCTGCCCGCGCCAGGATTTCCTCGTACCGCGGGGTGAGCTGGAGACAGCAGTCACAGAGTTGGAAAAGCAAGGCGGAAGTTTAGCGGGGCTCATGGCCTACACCGCCGAACGAGTGCGCGCACGCGAACCAGAATTGGCCGCTGACCTCGATGCGAAAACCATCGCCCACGAGGTTCCCCAGTGGATCCGACGCAGCAATGATAACCCCGCGTTCGTGCATTTGGAGAAGGGCTGCTATCGCGGGCAGGAGACGGTCGCGCGCGTAGAAAACCTCGGGCGCTCTCCGCGCTTGTTGGTCATGCTGTACCTTGATGGCTCCGCTCCGGAGCTCCCCGTAAGCGGAGCGGATATTACGCTTGGGGGACGGCGCGTCGGCAAGCTCGGCACCGTGGTCGAGGATTGCGATTATGGCCCCATCGCGCTTGGTCTAGTGAAACGCAGCGCCCTCAACCACGGGGATCTGAGCATTGGTCCAGTGGCGGCATCGGTCGAGCCGGACTCCATCCCCGCCGACGAGGGCCCCAAGGCCGGACGCGCCGCTGTGGACCGACTGCGCGGAAAATAGTGGCGAAATGCACAGTGCCCGTTGGCCGCGGGCTAGCGCACTTTTCCACGCACCACTGGGGGGTAGTTCGGAATTTTTTCTTCACACAGGCTATGGTGTCTTACAGGAACATACACATATCTGACTAAGACGATGGGGCGGCCAAGAATCCCTGGACCGCCCTACACACCTCAAGGGGGTCATGCACATGGGACGCGGACGCGCAAAGGCAAAGCAGACCAAAGTTGCACGCCAGCTGAAGTACAATTCGCCCGAGATGGATCTGGATTCGCTCCAGCGTGAGCTCGCCTCACAGAACTCCAAGCGTTCCCACGATGAGGACGAAGACCCATACTCGGAGTACGCGGATTACGAGGACTACGCAGATCGCTGGGACTCGGATGAGTGGGAAGAGGATGATTCCGACGCGCGCTAGGCGCGCGAGTCACTGTCCCACCCTGTACATCACTTAAGCGAAAGGCCGGAGCCGTCTCCCCCTCTTCTTAAGGGGAAGCGCCTCCGGCCTTGTTCCTTTTCTCAGGACTTAGAACCCTGGGTGCTCGCCGGTCATGACAACGCGCGGCTCGCCCTCTTCGGCAGCACGAACGGTGCCCAGTTCCCACGCCTCCACGTGGCGGGCGGTCATCATAGCCAATGCTCGCTCGCGATCCTCCGGCGCAACGACGGCGATCATGCCAACGCCCATGTTGAAGGTCTTCTCCATCTCCTCGAGGGCAACCTTGCCCACCGAAGAAATGGTCTTGAAGATCTGGCCCGGAGTCCACGTCGAACGGCTCACCTCAGCGCTCAGGCCCTCCGGGATGACGCGCTCCAGGTTGCCGGCAAGGCCGCCTCCGGTGACGTGGCAGAAGGTAGACACCGCGCACTCCGATGTCAGCGCCAGACAGTCCTTGGCGTAGATGCGGGTAGGCTCCAGAAGTTCCTCGCCGAGGGTGCGACCTAGGTCTTCCATGTAGCCGTCGAGCGGCAGACCCGCCTGCTCCAGGAGCACGTAGCGCGCCAAGGAGTAGCCGTTGGAGTGCAGGCCGGAGGACTTCATGGCGATGAGAACGTCGCCGTCGCGTACCTTGTCTGGTCCGAGGAGCGCATCGGCCTCCACCACGCCAACGGCGGTGGCGGAAACGTCGTATTCATCCTTGCCCATCACACCTGGGTGCTCCGCGGTCTCACCGCCGAGGAGGGCAGCACCAGCCTGGACGCAGCCCTCAGCAATGCCCTTCACAATCTCCGCTACCTTTTCCGGCACAACCTCGCCCACGGCGATGTAGTCCTGCAGGAAAAGCGGCTCGGCTCCGCACACGACGAGGTCATCCACGCACATGGCGACGAGGTCGATGCCGATGGTGTCGTGCTTATCCATGGCCTGGGCCACGGCCAGCTTGGTACCCACGCCATCAGAGCCAGCTGCGAGGACCGGCTCCTTGTAGTTCCCCAGCTTGAACAGGCCGGCGAATCCGCCGAGCCCACCCATCACCTCGGGGCGGGTGGCGCGCTTGGCGTGGGGGGTGATTAGCTCTACTGCGCGGTCGCCTTCCTCAATGTTGACGCCGGCGGCAGCATACGTGTTCTCGCTCATGAGTGACTTAGTCCTTATTCGTTAGTTGTCGTCGAGCCCTGCAGGGTGCGCACGGCCTCAGCATTGGGGTTTCCGGCAGGCAGTCCGAGTGGGTACTTACCGTCGAAACATGCGCAGCACAGTTCGTTGCGCGGCTGTTGAGTAGCCGCCACCATCTCATCGGTGGAGACAAATCCCAGTGAATCCGCACCAATCGCGGTGCAGATGGTCTGTGCTACCTCTTCCGGATCATCGGAGGGGTTGGCGTTGGCAATGAGCTCTCCTGGGGAGGCGAAGTCGATGCCGTAGAAGCACGGCCACTTCACCGGCGGGGAGGCGATGCGCACGTGGACTTCGGCAGCACCGGCTTCCCGCAACATCCGGATCAGCGCGCGCTGCGTGTTACCACGCACGATTGAATCATCCACCACGACGATGGACTTGCCTTCAATGACCTCCCGCAGCGGGTTGAGCTTGAGGCGAATGCCCATCTGGCGCTGGGACTGCGTGGGCTGGATGAAGGTGCGGCCCACATAAGAGTTCTTCACCAAGCCGTGCGCGAAGGTCAGCCCGGATTCGCGGGCATAACCGACGGCAGCCGGGTTGCCGGACTCGGGAACGGGGATCACCATGTCCGCATCGGGTGCCGGGTACTGGCGCGCTAGGCGCCGCCCAATTTCCACGCGCGTGGCGTTGACAGAACGGCCCTTGATATTCGTATCGGGCCGAGCTAGATAGACATATTCAAAGACACAGCCATGGCGCTTGGTCTCGGCGAAGCGCTCGGAGCGGATTCCGGTCTCATCGATGGCAACGAGCTCGCCCGGTTCGATCTCCCGGATAAACTGCGCGCCGACGATGTCGAGCGCACAGGTCTCACTGGCTACCACCCAGCCGGTAGTGAGGCGGCCGAGGGCAAGCGGACGCACGCCATGTGGGTCACGCGCCGCATACAGGGTGTGCCCGTCCGTAAAGGTCAGGCAGTATGCACCCTTCACCGTGGGCAACAATTGCAGGGCCGAATCAAAGACGGTGTTGTCCTCGTTGACGCCGTCCGCCAACAAGATGGACAAGCACATGGAATCCGAGACGGACTCTTCCTGCGGCTTGATCAGCCCACGCCGCACGGCCTCTGCGCGCAGTTCCAGGTAATTTACTAGGTTTCCGTTGTGGCCGAGCGCGATGTCAACACCGCTGGGCGACGTCCCGAACATCGGCTGCACATTCGACCATTCCTTGCCGCCTGCAGTGGAATAACGCGTATGGCCGACGGCCACGTTTCCATGCAGCGAGCTCAGGATGGATTCATCGAAGACATTGGAGACAAGGCCCATTTCCTTAAAGACGACGATGCGATCATCATCGCCCACCGCGATACCGGCGGCCTCCTGTCCGCGGTGTTGGAGGGCGAAAAGCCCGAAGTAGGTTAGCTTCGAAACCTCTTCTCCTGGTGCCCAAACACCGAAGACTCCGCATTCTTCGCGGGGTTCCGGATCCAGGCTGGGATCCGTCGACAAGGGCTTAGTCATGCTCTGGACGTGTTCAGCTACCACGGCGCCAATCCTAGCTGTTTGGGCCTGTGAAAACTAACGGAATCACGGGCAAACAGGCTGCGATGTCGTGGGAGCGGGATCCGGAGGCGTCTACGCGGCCAGCGTTAAGCGCCTGCTCCCAGCCAATGACTCCCGTGGCCAGCTGCAACCATGTCAGGGGATCCATCTCCACCACATTCGGAGGGGTACCCCGGGTATGCCGGGGACCAGCGATGCACTGGACTGCCACGAATGGGGGGACCCGCAACTCCACGGAATGTCCCGGCGCGTCCGCCTCCACTAGGCGGGCCGTAGTGCGGGTGGCCTTTGCCAGAGCAGAGCGACCTGGTTTTTCGGTCCTCTCAGGGTCACGGATCCACTCCGCCACCGCTTCGACGGCAGCACGGGTGGTGGCGGCATCAACGGCCTTTTTCATACGCTATGCACACTCCCTGATACTTTGTTATCCATGTCACCAACCATGCCACCAAGCTCCTCGGAAGAAAAGAAGCCTGTCCCGACCGGGAAGTCCCCCTCCATCACGCTGCGGTTTATGGCCGCCCCGACAGATCTCACCATCGCCGGCGCCCAAGGCATTGGCGGCGGTCGCGTTTTGGAATGGATCGATAAGGCCGCCTATGCGTGCGCGGTTCAATGGTCCGGTACCTACTGCGTGACGGCCTACGTGGGCCACATCCACTTCACGCGCCCAATTCCTTCGGGCCACTTGGTGGAGGTACGCTCGCGCATCGCGATGACGGGGCGGTCCTCCATGCACATCGTCAACGAGGTGCTCTCCGCCGACCCGCGCGATGGCATCTTCACGCGCGCCTGCGACTGCCTCGTCATCTTCGTGGCCAAGGACACCGAGACCGGAAAGTCGATGGCCGTTCCGCCGCTCGTTCCGGATTCCACTGAGCACCAGCGCGTATGGGAGGCCGCGGAATCCCGCATCGAGCTGCGCAAAGACATCGAAGCGGAGATGGAAAAGCAGACTTATGACGGCCCGTCCGACGCTCCCCGCATGGTCAACCGCTTCTTGGCCAAGCCCACCGACGTCAACTGGGGCGGCAACGTCCACGGCGGCACCGCCATGGAATGGATTGATGAGGCGGGTGCCGCCTGCACCATGGAGTGGTCCGGCGAGCACACCGTCGCGGTCTATGCCGGCGGAATCCGCTTCTACCGGCCAATCCATATTGGAGATCTCATCGAGGTGGATGCCCGCATGATGCGCACGGATACCCGCTCGATGCAGATGTCCGTCCACGTGCGCTCGGGCAACCCGCGCGGCGGCCGCGAAAAACTGGAGACCGCCATCCACGCCACAGTCTCCTATATGGCGATGGACGCTGACTGGCAGCCGCTGGCTGCCCGCCAATTCACTCCCCGCACCGAGGAAGACAAGCGCCTCTGGGAGCACGCCGGCATCCTCCGCGGCCTGCGCGGCAAGTACTCCCCGAAGCCACTGGTGGTGGCACCAAAGCACCAACACGTGGATTAGCCGGTGGATGAGCCAGAGGCTCATCCACCGGGCCGCGCCTACTCTAGAGGCTCAACCCGGCACGCCACGTGGAGGGAGCTTGGGTCCTTGGCCTTGCGCAAGGTGACGGTGCGGGCTCCGATCTCACTGTTTGTGGCGACGCTCGGAGCCACAAACACTCCCGTGGTCGCCGGAAGGATGACGGGCTTGTAGAAGTCCGCGCTGATGCGCACAGCACCGGGGAGGGTGCCGTCGAGCACCGACAGCATGCGAGCGTGCGTGTACATGCCGTGCGCGATGGGCGCGGGGAATCCGAAGAGTTTGGCACCCACCGTGGACACGTGAATGGGGTTCTTATCGCCCGATGCCGCGGCATAGACGCGGGTGCTTTCGGGGCTAAATCGCAGCGTTGCCGTAGGCGTTCCCGCCTCATCGCCGGGGAAGTCGAGGAAGCGCTCGGCCTCCGGACGTGTTCTCACTTGGCGCGGGGTGTCCTTCGTAAACTTCGCCCCCTGGCCGAGGAAGACTGATGTCTGGCGCCAGATCTCCTCGCCGCCAACGCTGTACGTGGTCACCATATCGATGACCAACCCTTTGCGGTGCGGGCGCAGGTTTTCCGCGTGCACCGCGATGTCACAGCGCTCGTCGACGCGCAGCGGGCGTTTCTGCTCAATGCGGTTGGACAGATGCACCACGCCCACAGCTGGGAACGGAAAGTCCGGTGCTGCCATGACCTTAATGGCGAGCGGGAAGGCCAGCGCGTAGAGATAGGTAGCAGGCAGCTCGTTGCTCAGCCGCAGGCCCGTGGCCTGGCAGTAGCGAGCCAGGTGCTCGGTGTCGACGCCTACACTGTCGACGCGGTACGCGGTCTGCGGGTCCTCAACCTTGCGCTTGCCCGCCCCCAGCCCGGGGATGGGGACCGCACCCAGCATGAGGCTGCGGTAGAGCGCAGGAAGATCCGGAATCTCGTTGAGTGTGGTGACGTTCATTTAGGCTCCCATGAGGTTCTGACCGCAGACGCGGACGGTGTTGCTGCTCACCGCCGCGGAGGCCGGCGAGGCGAAGAAGGCGACGGTCTCCGCGACGTCGACAGGCAAACCGCCCTGTTGCAGTGAGTTCAGGCGGCGGCCGATCTCGCGCGGCCCGGTCGGCATCGCCGCGGTCATGGCGGTTTCAATAAAGCCCGGCGCCACGGCGTTGATGGTGGAGCCGTTCTCCGCCAACACTGAGCGCAAGGAATCAACGAGGCCAATGATGCCTGCCTTGGTCGTGGCGTAGTTGGTTTGGCCGCGGTTGCCGGAAATGCCAGCCATAGAGGACACACCAATCACTGCAGCACCCGGCGCAAGGGAACCGGATTCCAAGAGGCTTTCGGTAATGCGAACCGGCGCCAAAAGGTTAACAGCAAGAACAGAGTCCCACTGGCCTTCATTCATGTTGGCCAGCAGCTTGTCACGGGTAATTCCGGCGTTGTGGACGATGACGTCAATGGCTCGACCGTGGCGCTCCTGCGCGTGCTGGGCAATCTTGTCCGCAGCTTGGGGGTCGGTGACGTCGAGAGGCAGCGCGGTGCCCTTGACCTTGTTCGCGGTCTTGGCCAAATGCTCGCTGGCCTGCGGAACGTCGATGCAGATGACGCTCGCACCATCGCGCGCCAGCACCTCAGCAATGGTGGCGCCGATGCCACGGGCAGCACCGGTCACCACCGCCAGCCGCCCGTCGAGCGGCTGCTCCCAGTTCTGCGCTTCGCCATTGGCTGCGGGTGAATCGTGTCCCTGGGCGCTGACGCGCACAACCTGCCCGTCCACGAAGGCCGACTTGCCAGAAAGGAAGAAGCGGAGCGTGGACTCCACCTCTGCGGTGGCAGCAGGGTCTGCCCAGACCAGGTTCACGGTACCGCCCTTGCGCATTTCCTTGGCCAGGGAACGGGTGAACCCTTCGAGTGCACGGGCGGCAATGCGGGCGTCGATAGTGTCCGCAGCTTCCGGGGTGGTACCGATGACCACCAAGCGCGCGCACGGCAGAAGGTTGCGCATCTGCGGGTTGAAGAAGTCATAGAGCTCACGCAGCTGCTCTGGGGTCTCCAGGCCGGTGGCGTCGAAGACGAGGGCGGCCCGCTTCGCCTCCGCGGAAGCATTGATGACCTGGTAGTCCACGGCTAGCTGAGAACTCAGAAACTCAGCGATGCGCCCCTGGCCGCCAATGACGATGGGGCCATCGAGCGCTGGTTCCCCAGCCTTGTGGCGGCGCAGGGGATGACCTTGGGGTACTCCTGCTTTGGCGGCGAGCGGTGAGTTGATGAGCTTCTCAGCAATTGTGACGTTCGGCATAGGCTGGCATGTTCCTTTCTCGATTCTTCACAACCTTGCGAGCTTTGTTGAGCTGGTTGCAAGGTTAGTTAATTGAGTGATAGAACTAACAATATCACTTTAGTTGTGACGCGAAACGAACAGCCGGGTTGCTACCCCCCTCCCGCTGGGATGATTCGCACGAGACCACTCGCGAAGGAGCTTTTTAATGACCAACCCCCCGCACCGCGTAGCCATCCTGGGTGGCAACCGCATCCCATTTGCTCGTTCCAATAAGCAGTACGCCCACGCGTCCAACCAAGACATGCTCACCAGTGCGCTGGATGGACTCGTCGCACGCTACGGGCTTCACGACGAACGTCTCGGCCTCGTCGCCGCCGGCGCTGTGCTCAAGCACTCCCGCGATTTCAACCTCACCCGCGAGGTCGTTCTAGGCTCCGCCCTGGACTCCACAACCCCCGCCATCGATGTACAACAGGCCTGCTGCACTTCTCTTGCGGCAGCTATCCACGTCGGCGATGCCATCGCCCAAGGTCGCATCTCCGCCGGCATCGCGGGCGGAACGGACACCACCTCGGATGCCCCGCTGGCCGTTAATGACACGCTGCGCCGCACGCTGCTCAACCTCACCCGCGCCAAGACGGCCGCTCAGCGCGCCCAGCTCATAGGCTCTATCCGCCCCTCACAGCTGGCCCCGGAACAGCCACAGAACGGTGAGCCGCGCACCGGACTCTCCATGGGTGAGCACGCCGCCATCACCGCCCGCGAACTGAGCATCGGCCGCGAGGCCCAGGATGAGTTGGCACTCGCCTCCCACCAGAACCTCCACAAGGCTTGGGAGGAGGGCTTCTTTGAAGACCTCACCACGGGCTTCCTCGGCGTCAACCGCGATACCAATCTGCGCCCGGATTCCTCCTTGGAGTCCTTGGCCAAGCTCAAGCCGGTCTTTGGCAAGCGCGATGCTGAGCAACACGGCACGCAGGCCACGATGACCGCAGGCAATTCCACGCCGCTGACCGACGGCGCCTCCGTCGCCCTGCTGAGCTCCGAGGAATGGGCGGCCGAGCACAACATTGAGCCCCGCGCCTTCCTCGTGGACTCGGAGACCGCGGCCGTCGACTTTGTCCACGGCCCCGACGGCCTACTCATGGCCCCCACCTACGCGGTTCCGCGCCTGCTCGAGCGCAACAACTTAAGCCTGCAAGATTTCGATTTCTACGAGATCCACGAGGCCTTCGCCTCCCAGGTCTTGGCCACCTTGTCCGCATGGGAGGACGAGACCTACTGCCGCGAGCGCCTCGGATTGCAGTCCGCATTAGGCCCCATCGACCGCACCAAACTCAACGTCAAGGGCTCCTCCCTGGCCGCCGGCCACCCCTTCGCCGCCACCGGCACCCGAATCCTCGCCACCACCGCCAAGATTCTCGAAGAAAACGGCGGCGGACGGGCCCTCATTTCCATCTGCGCCGCCGGCGGTCAGGGCGTCGCGGCCATCGTCGAACGTTAAGAAAAGCCTCCCAGAAAGGACCACTCATGCCACTGACCAAGTCTTCCGCTGACAAAAAGTCCATCTCCCCGGAGCTCAACAACCAGGCCTCCACCGACGCCCCCAAGGCCGAGGCCCGCAGCCCACACCGCCTGCCCACCACCCCGAAGCCTGCTGTTGCCACCGAACTTGCCGCGCTTCTTGACGGCCCCCACGCCGCCTTCCGCCAGGAGCTGCGCACCTTCCTCAACGATCCTTCGCTCTTCCCAAACCCGGATCTACCCATGGCGGAGCAGCGCCAACACACCTTTGAGAACCTCTCCAAGGTTCGTGACTTCGGCGGATTCAACCACGGCCTGCGCCGCGCCAACGGCGGTGCCGGCAAGCCAAATCTCTCCACCTTCACCCTCGAAGGCTTGGCGTGGGTCGACGGTTCGCTGGCGATTAAGTCCGGTGTGCAATGGGGCCTGTGGGGCGGTGCGCTGGATCAGCTAGGCACTGAGCGCCACCTCGAGTGGGTTAAGAAGGCCGCCAGCCTGGAGTTGCCGGGCTGCTTCGCCATGACTGAGCGCGGCCATGGTTCCGATGTGCAATCCCTCGAGACCACCGCCACCTTCGACCCGGAGACCGATGAGTTCATCATCAACACCCCCTCCGATTCCGCGGTGAAGAACTACATCGGCAACGCCGCCAAGGACGGCCGCGCGGCCATCGTCTTCACCCAGCTCATCACCCCGGACAGCGATGGCCGCTCCCACGGCGTCCACGCCATCATCGTCCCCATCCGCGATGAAGAAGGCAACGAGCTGCCAGGCGTTACCTTGGGTGATCATGGCCACAAGGGTGGTTTGGTGGGCGTCGACAATGGCACCCTGCGCTTCGACAACGTCCGCGTGCCGCGCGAGAACCTACTCAACCGCTTCGCCGATGTGGATGAGAACGGCAAGTACTCCTCCCCCATCGAGTCGAAGAATGCTCGCTTCTTCACCATGCTGGGCACGCTTATCCGCGGCCGCATCGGCGTATCCGGCGCAGCGGGCGCGGCCACCGAGGCTTCCCTGGACATCGCCATCCGCTACGCCAACCGCCGCCGCCAGTTCGAGGGCGCGACCGGCGCCGAGAAGCGCCTCATCGAACACCGCCAGCACCGCCGCCGTCTGCTCATTCCGCTGGCCCGCACCTACGCGCTGCACCTGCTCTACAACCAGATTCTGGAGCGCTACCAGGAGCAAAACGATCAGCACGAGGCTGGAACATGGTCTGTGACGGAGCCGACCGAGGAGCAGAAGTTTGCCTCCCGCGAGATGGAGTCCCTGGCAGCAGCCATCAAATCCGCGCAGACCCAGCACGCCACCCGCACCATCCAAGAGTGCCGCGAGGCCTGCGGCGGTGCCGGCTACATGTCCGAGAACCGCCTGACTACCTACCGTGCCGATTCCGATGTCTTCGCCACCTTCGAGGGCGATAACACTGTGCTCATTCAGATGGTGGGCAAGAACCTTCTCACCGCCTATGGTCGTGCGATGAATGACATGAGCCCGTGGGACACCGTGAAGTACGCAGCCACCACCGCCACCGAAGTGGTTCGCCGCCGCTACGGGTTCACCACCCGTCTGCAGGGGCTGGTGGACCGCGTGAATCCTTCAGAAGCCTCGCTTTTCGACGCCACCTACCAGGCCAAGCTGATCGACGACCGCGCCCAGTCCATCCTCTTCTCCCTCGTGCGCCGCATCCAGCCGGCCCGCAAGGCCGATAAGGTGCAGGCCGCTGCCATCGTGGACCAGTGCCAGGATCACCTCATCGCCGCCGGCTGGGCCCGCGTGGATACCTTGTTGGTCCAGGCCATGATTGAGGCAGAAGAGCGCCTTGAGGAAGGTTCGCTGGCACGCCAGGTCTTCGAGCAGCTGCGCCACCTCTTCGTCTTCGACACCTTGGTTCAGCACGCGGGCTGGTACCAGGAGCATAACCTGATTCCGGCCGGCCGCATGAAGGCCGCCCGCGCTGCTATCAACGACCTCGTCGATTCGCTCGCACCATGGTCCGTCGTACTCGTGGATGCCTTCGGCGTTCCGCCTGAGGTGCACAACATCCCGATGCTCACCGAGGCCGGTGTGGATCCGCTCCACGTGTAGTCACGCCACGCATCTCGAGGGCACTTCCGCCATCTGGCGGGGTGCCCTCCCTGCTTTCGCCCAGTTTTCGGCCACTGTCAGTATCACGCATCTACCATCCACAGACATGACCACTTCACACTCCATGTTCTCTAGTTCCTTCCCACCTTCCGATGATCTCTTAGTTTCCGGCACTCTGCGCAACGACATCTCGCTACATTTGTGTCACGGCCATTCACGCCAGGACATTCACAACGATTTCTTCGAGCTTCTCGATTCCCCAGCCGAGTGGAAGATGGTGTGCAAGGACCCGTTCCCGGAGGACTTCGACGCCATCATCGACGAGGTAGCCGCTGAGTATGCACAGAAAGTTACAGAAAAGTCTGCTGACGCACAGCGCCTCGAGAACCTCCGGAATGAACTCCAGCAACGCAACCTAGCTTTTCAGCTTCGGCGAAGGCTGGGATGCTTCCGAAGGCGCCGAGTACGGCGCCGATAAGGCGGAAGAAGACGATGCCGCAGGCTACGTCTATTGCCACATGCAGGACGTCGACAGGATGATTCACACTGGCGAGCTCTTGTTCGGGTTCGGCACTATGAAAACCGACGACGCACTCGGCACAGCTGCAGCTGTAGGTGAGCAACTCGTTGATGCGCTGCGCGCTGTTGGCTTCAACCCCACGTGGGACGGTAACCCTGACGCACGCGTGCTGTGCGAGGGTCTCGTCGTCGAATACCCCCTCGCGGATGATCTCCGCTAACCAGCCACAACCATCCATGTACTCGCAGGGCTGACGTCTTCCAGTGGGCCACCTCAGTGTTTATTGCCTTAACTGCATGAACTGCGAGCCCTCCCCCAAGTTATTGCGACAGCACCGAAAGTCGCCCAAGCGATGTGCACAAGAAGAAGAATAAGCAGGGCGGCGCTGACAGTATCTAACCATTCCACGTTCCACGACAGCCTAGTGCCCTGCGTAGACAAGGCATGAGCACCGAGGCAACATGTGCCTACAGGAAAAGTACTGGCCCACCACGAGGGGTTGTAGGACATTGGAGTGCTACCCAGGACTGCTCCCCAGTGTTTGGTGACGGCATAGACAGCTAACGGGACACCGAGGCTGAGCATCGCGGCGCCGTAGACCGCAGCTCGAAGATGCCATTGATCTCCGTCGAGCAATTTGTCACCAGCGAGTAGCTGCGCGCCTGCGGTGGACTGGCCAACCAGGCCGAGTGGGATCCAAGCAGTGGCGGCGAAGCTGGTGGGAAGCTTGGGAAAAGTGCGCAGGTAGACGAAGACAAACGTGGGTACCGCGGTAGTCCAGGCTAGTACAAAGCAGGCCACACCGATACCGTGGACTACCGAAGCCCACTCGCCAGCATGTGGTGTCAATTGCGCTGAGGACGTGGCGGCCACCATGGGTGCTACGAGGGGCAATCCCCAGGTGAATGCCGGCCCAGAGGGGCGTGTGACGATAAGGAAATGGAGAAATCGAAGGCAGGTAACGACGCCAAGGACTGTTCCTACTCCCCAGCACAGCGCATGGATTGTCCAAGCAGTGAAAACACCGGAGTATGCGCTCCCCAAGGCGAGGATGCCCATTGAAGCCATACCCCACGATGGCATTACAGTGGAGTGAAATCCAGGAACGCGGTTTCTCAAGAAGCCGATCAGGAGCGCTAGGGCTAGAGAGGTTGCAATCCCAAGCATGAATGCGGCGGGCAGCCTACCCACAACTGGCGTCAGATGAATGTTGATAAGGGTCGATGAGATCGATAGACCCATGAGTGAGCCAGCCCAGGCAGGGCCTAGAGGTGGGAGATCTATCTCATCTTGAATTTTTAACATGGGTTTCAGGCTAGGTACTGCCGCGACGAAGCGGGAGAGCGCACAAACCGAACGGGGTTACAATAAATGAATGTACCCCATGCGAAATAACGATAATGATGAATTTTTTCCAGTTCGACGCGGCTACGTTCCCGACGCTCTTACAGTTGATGCGGTGCTTGCCGTTGTTCGGTATGGGGGTATGAATAAGGCCGCTCATCACTTGGGAGTCTCCCAACAAGTGGTAAGTACGCGTATTTCGAAACTTGAAATGCGATTAGGTCAACGCATTTTTTGGCGCGGAGCGGCGGGTAGCTTCACCACAGAGTCGGGGAGCCGGATCGTTCGTGTGCTCGAAGGTCTGCAAGGTGCTTTGGATGAATGCGCGCGGGGTCTCGAAATCGCCGTAGGGGGAAGTCCCACCGAGGAAGTCAAACTGGTGGTTTCTCATACGATCGCCGAAGTGGACTATCCTCGCTGGGCCGCGGCCTATCAGCGTGCTCACCCACATAGCCATCTGCATATGCGTCAGCTCAACAGCCGAGAAGCGCAGACTCACGTGGTTCAAGGCCATGCCGAACTAGCCATTGTTGAAGGCAACTGGGTAGCGCACGAGCTGCATCAGCGTGTAGTCGGGCACGATGAGTTGGTGGTGGTTGTCCCCGCAGCGCATCGCTGGGCTGAAACGAATAATCCCCGTCAACCAAGCGGTACTGAAGTTCCCACATCGGCTCCTGAAATAGCGGCGGTGACTAAAGAGGAGTTGCAATCTACGCCTCTGGTTTTGCGTGAGCATGGAAGTGGTACGCGCGAAGTTGTAGCCGATGTTCTGGGGACGCTCGCCTCGCCTGCGGGAGAGTTTGGTTCTCTGGGTGCGCAACGTACTGCCATAGGTGCTTTAGAAGCTCCTGGAATAATTGCGCGACGTGCGGTGGCGTCCCAGCTGGAGACGGGTGAGTATGTCGAAGTACCGGTGGCTGGTATTAGTTTTGACCGTCCGCTACGAGTCGTGTGGAGCTCGCAGAACCGACTTTCCGATCCTGCTCATCAGTTCCTGCGCTTTCTCGTGGACTACGCGGATGCGGGGAGGGCATAGCCCAGAGAACCTGCAGTCAGGCCTGGGTAGGCTCAGAGCTCGCTGAGGAGGAAGGCCGCAGCGGTTATGCCTACTGCCACCGGCAGGACATCAGCCGGGCTATCTACAACGGCGAACTGTACTTTGGTTTTCCGCCATGGAAAAAGCGAAGAGGCAACAATAAAGGTCGGCGCGCAGCTTGTCGACGCCCTGCGCGCCCTTGACTTTGCCCCCCGAATGGAACGGCTCGACGAAAGCGCGCGTTCTATGCCACGACGTCACCCTCGAATTCCCCCTAGCGGACGACCTCACCGACTAAGCGGCTCCAGATGGTCAACCCCTTATTCGGCTATCCCGCAACAACCATCCAGATGGCTACCATGTGCACCACTGCCGCGGCAATCGTCGCGGTGTGGAAGTGTTCGTGGTAGCCATACCAGCGTGCGTTGCGCCCTGGCCATTTGAAGCCGTACATCAACGCACCCACTGAATAGACCACGCCGCCGGCAAAGAGAAGCCACACCACGGCTGGGCTCGCGGAGTGCCATAGGTTCGGCAACAATGGCAGAATGAGCCATCCCAGCACGAGGTAGACCACCACGTCCAGCCAGCGCGGGTGATTAATCCACACCAAGTTCAAGACAACCCCCATGATGGCGCCCACCCAAGCAGCAGTCAGCATCCACAGCGCCTGGGTCGGCTCTAGAACGATGGCACACAGCGGCGTGTACGTCGCGGCAATAAAGACGGAAATGGTGGCATGGTCCGCCCGGCGCCACCACTGCACCGCCCGCATGGTCACCCACGGCCAGCGGTGGTACAACGCCGAGACCGTAAAGAGACCCACCACGCCGACGCCGTAGACCGTCACCGCGAGCCCCTGCCACCACGGCAGTGTCATCCACGCAAAGGTAATCAAAACCGTCGATGCAATCAGGGAGGCGATGGCCGCAAAGAAGTGGCCCCAGCCGCGCGTCAGTGGGCGCGGGCCGCGGTCCGCCATCCAGTACGTGCGCTGGATGAGCTGCTCTATCGTGCTGCTTTCCTGCACAGAGCCTTCTTCAACTGGAAATTCTTGCGGGGACGATTTCTGAGCACTGGGTGCGTTCATAGTGGGGGCCTTGCCTTGCCTGAGATGCGGGTCATGCGTATAACGCATTCACTCCCAAAACTTACGTACCCGTAACTATACGGACGAGCATTGTGGCAGACAAGGGTGGAGCAACAGTTTTCACCAGTTTTTCTTCCAATATTTGCAGTTCGAGGGCGCTGGCCACGTAAACTACCCACATTATGCTTTCCTTTGTCTCACGCTCTCGCCGCACCGCGGCGCTGTTCGCAGCTGCCATGGTGGCGCTGGGGGCGGCGTCGGCAGGCGTCGGCTCCGCTTCCGCACAGTCCAGCACCATCGGCGAGGTTTCCTCGCGCGTGACCAACCCGCAGCCCTGGCTCGGTGACAAGGCCTTCATTACCTCAAAGCGCCACATGGGTGGCAACCACTGGGTGGTAGACGTGTGGTCCCCTGCCAACCGTGCGGTGATTTCTAATAACGTCCTGCTCCCCGAGGGCGATAAGCCGCGCCCCTCCTTCTACCTGCTGCCCGGAGTGGAAGGCGGCCAGGCCGGCATGAACTGGATGACCCACTCTGATATCCGCAATTGGGCCGTGGGCAAGAACGTCAACGTCGTTATGCCGCTCGGCGGCGCCTATTCCCTCTACACCGATTGGAATGCCGAGGACCCCATCCTGGGTGTCAACAAGTGGAACACATACATGACCGCTGAGTTGCCCCCGCTGATCGACGCCGAATTCCACGGCACCGGCCGCGATGCCATCGGCGGCATTTCTTCCACGGGCGGCGCCGCACTCGACATCGCCGGCCACGCCCCACAGCGCTACAAAGCAGCAGCCTCCTACTCCGGCTGCCCGGTGCGCTCCGGTGCGATTGGCTTCCCCACCTCCACCGCGATGATCGCCTATGGCGGCGGATCCTCCTTCAATGCGTGGGGCCTGCCGGGCTCCCCGCAGTGGTTCGAGCACGACCCCAACGCCAACCCTGGGCACCTGCGCGACGTCGAGGTCTTCGTGGGCTCGGCCTCCGGCACCCCGGGTCCCATCGATGGGACCAATAACCCCGGCCAATGGCTCGGACCCCGCGCGGTAGAGACGGTTGCTAACCAGTGCTCAGAGGAATTCACCCGCAACGCCCGCAATGCCGGGGTGCGAGTGAACCGTTACTTCAGCCCCCAGGGCTCGCACACCTTCAACCTCTTCTCCCACCAGATGAAGCTGAGCTGGGACCAGACCATCGCCCGCACCATCGGCGCTTAATTGGTTGGTTCCTAGGAGGTTGCCGCCTCACGGCGGGCGGGGCCGGCCCCTCGCTCCTGCCTTCGGCATTTCCTAATAGCTCCCTTGCCTCCCCACACGATGAAGGTCTAAACTCAAGGCGAAAGGTTCCGCCCCACTGAAAGAGCCCCTGAAGGCTTTCCGGCTTACGCCGGTAGGTGGGGCGGTCGCTTATTTTCGGACCGGGCCACTCCAGTAATAGGTCTTTCCCGCCGAAAACATATTGAATTGATCCCAATTGTGCCGCTGCGAAAGTGCTTGAACGTACTGTCCCTTGCCTCGTTCCATTTTCTGAAACCAGGACCAAGAAAAGTAGTCAGCAATCTGACCATTCAAATCCTGTTTTACTGGATGAAAGAGCACACGGAACTTTAGCTGTAGGCCTTTCAACAGAGGCTTTATCCTCTTTTCAAATGCCGATCTTTCCTTGCCAGTAAGAACCGAGTCGAAAATTAAGATTACGTCGCTTACCTCTGAGTCTCCCCACACCGCATTAATCCACTTCCCCATTGCACCAGCAAAGAGCCCTAAAAGCTGCGGTGGAGACTGGTAAGTCGGATGCGTCATTCGCTTATCCACCCAGATCGTGTGGACACGGCACCGATCAAGCTCATTAATTCGGTCTATTACCCGCTTTCGCGTTCCCTTCGAATTTTCTGTTGCATGAAACTCAAGGTCTTTACTCCCCGCTGCCATAAGTTCATACTTCAGCGCTTGCAGTCCTATCGCAGTGCCTGCTGGATTGAAAGTGCAAAATGCTGTGATTAGGAAGTGCGTGGAGGCTTTTGCACCAAACTGCATATCCCCCGACTCATCGAGAAAAACATACAAAGTTCTTTTTCTCTTCACGTCTTCCATCTCTGTTCCCCGGCCCCCGTACGCAGCTATTACTAATAGTCTACAACGCTGACTGGAGCAATTAGACAGTGCGGGCAGGGCCTCGCCTTGGCGAGAACCCTGCCCGGTTGCAGTACTGTGCGTGAGGTCTACTCCACGACGGAGTTGGCGCCCACCGCGTGGCCAAAGAGGTCCGGCAGGGTTGCTGCCCAGGCCTCACGAAGCTCGGAGACAGCAATGGACTCGCCGCCGAGCTCAAACTCGCCATTGTCGGTGGTCTGGCCGATGACGACGGCCGGCACGCCGCACTCCTCAGCGCGGTGCAGCAGCATGTCGACGCGGTCAGCGGTCGTTGCCACGAGCACGCGGGAGGCGGACTCGGAGAAGGCAGCCACGAAGGCATCCTCATGGACCTTGGACAGATCCAGGCTCAAGCCCACGCCGCTGCGCTTGGCCATCTCGAACGCGGTGACGGCGAGGCCACCTTCGGAGATATCGTGAGCGGCGGTCAAGCCTTCGCTGCCCACGAAGAAGTCAGCGAGGCGCTGCTCATTAGCCAGGTCGACCTGCGGCGGCAAGCCGTTGAGCCCGTTCTTCGCCTCATGGCCCTGCTCATGAGCGCTCACCTGCTGCCAGATGGAACCGCCGAACTCATCCTTGGTCTCACCCAGCAGAACGAGCACCTCCGGTTCCTCCACGAGGCCGAGCTCGTTGCCAATGGACGCGTGGACGTCATCGATGACGCCCAGGACGCCCACGACGGGCGTCGGCAAGATCGGCTCCTCGCCGGTCTGGTTGTAGAAGGAGACGTTGCCACCGGAGACGGGGATGCCGAGTTCCACGGCGCCGTCGGCAAGCCCGTGCACGGACTCGCGGAACTGCCACATGACGTCCGGGTTTTCCGGGGAGCCGTAGTTGAGGCAGTTGGTGATGGCGACCGGGCGGGCGCCGGTGACGGCCACGTTGCGGTAGGCCTCCGCCAGAGCCAGGCGTGCGCCCATGTTCGGGTCCAGCTTGGTGTAGCGGCCAGACGCGTCAGCCGACACCGCGATACCGCGGCCGGTCTCCTCATCAATGCGCAGAACACCAGCGTTCGCGTGGTGGGACTGCACGGTGTTACCGCGCACGTAGCGGTCATACTGCTCAGTGATGAAATCACGTGAACACAACGCCGGGGAGGCCACGAGCTTCTTGAGCGCCACAGTGATGTCCTGCTTCTCGACGCCCTCGAATTCCTGCAGCGCATCCTGCCACTCCGGGCGTGCGTACGGGCGGTCGTACACCGGGCCCTCGTTGGCGATGGTGTGTGCCGGGGCATCGACGACGACCTCGCCCTGGTGGCGAATGATGAGGTGCTTGCCGGTGGTGACCTCACCGATCTCGGCGCAGGTGACGTCCCAGTGCGCGCAGATCTCCTTGAACTTCTCCACGTTCTCCGGGGTCACCACAGCGCACATGCGCTCCTGGGATTCGGATGCGAGGATCTCTGCGGCGGTCATGTTCTTCGCACGCAGCGGGACGTTGTCCAGGTTGATCTCCATGCCTCCGTCGCCGGACGCAGCCAGCTCGGAGGTGGCGCAGGCCAAGCCCGCACCGCCCAAATCCTGGATGCCCACCACGATGCCGGACTTGTACAGCTCCAGGCAGCACTCGATGAGAACCTTCTCCGCGAACGGGTCACCCACCTGGACGGCCGGCAGCTTGCGCTCCGCGCCATCCTCGAAGGTGTCAGACGCCAGCACGGACACGCCACCGATGCCGTCGAGGCCGGTGCGCGAGCCAAAGAGCATCACCTTGTTTCCGGTACCAGAAGCGAAGGCCAGCTTGAGGTCCTCGACCTTCAGCGTGCCCACGCACAGCGCGTTGACCAGCGGGTTACCAGCATAAGATTCATCAAAAACGGTTTCGCCGCCAATGTTGGGCAAGCCCAAGCAGTTGCCGTAGTGCGAAATACCGTCGACGACACCCGGCAGAACGCGCTTGGTGTCAGGCGCATCAGCCGGGCCGAAGCGCAGCTGATCCATCACGGCAATCGGGCGCGCGCCCATGGCCATAATGTCGCGGACGATGCCGCCCACGCCCGTCGCAGCACCCTGGTGCGGCTCCACGTAGGAGGGGTGGTTGTGGCTTTCCACGCGGAAGGTCACGGCGTTGCCGTCTCCGATGTCCACCACGCCGGCGTTCTCACCGATGCCGGCGAGGATCTTGGAGCCCATCTCTTCCGTCATGGTCTCGCCAAAGTAGCGCAGGTGCGCCTTGGAGGACTTATAGGAGCAGTGCTCCGACCACATCACCGAGTACATGGTCAGCTCGGCGTCGGTCGGGCGGCGGCCCAGGATCTCGCGGATGTGCGCGTATTCGTCATCCTTCAGGCCCAATTCACGGTAGGGCTGGTCCAGTTCAGGCTGCGCGGATGCCTGCTCGACGGTGTCGTTGTGTACGGTCATTGTTTCTCCTTTAACCGTCGGCGCGGGTTAAGCGACGACCTTGAGGGCGGACACAAACAAACCCAGACCGTCGGTGGACGGGCCGGTGAGAAGATCGATGGCATGCTCCGGGTGCGGCATCAGCCCCACCACGTTGCCGGCCTCGTTGGTGATGCCGGCAATGCCATTGATGGAGCCGTTGAAGTTATCGGTATAGCGGAAGACCACGCGGCCCTCGCCCTCCAAGCGCTCCACGGTCTCCGCATCCGCCTGGAAACGGCCTTCGCCGTGCTTCGCCGGGATGAGGATCCGCTGGCCCTGCTCAAACTCGCTGGTCCAGGAGGTCTGTGCGTTCTCCACCTCGAGGTAGGTATCCACGCAGTGGAAATGCAGGCCCTGGTTGCGGGTCAGGGCGCCGGGCAGCAGGCCAGCTTCTGTCAGAATCTGGAAGCCGTTACAGATGCCGAGCACCGGCATGCCCTTGTTCGCGGCATCGACGACCGCGCGCATCACCGGGGCCAGCGCCGAAATCGCGCCGGAGCGCAGGTAATCACCATAAGAAAAACCGCCGGGGACCACGACGGCATCGACGCCGCGCAGGTCCTCGTCCGCATGCCACAAAGACACGACTTCGGCGCCGGCGGTGCGGGCGGCGCGGGCCGCGTCGACGTCGTCAAGCGTGCCGGGGAAGGTAATAACGCCGATCTTCATTACTGGATGACCTCGTAGTCCTCGATCACGGTGTTGGCCAGCAGGGTGGAAGCCACCTTCTCCAGCTCCTCGGCGCTGACCGAGTCATCGACTTCAATTTCAAAGCGCTTGCCCTGGCGCACGTCGCTGACACCAGCAACCCCCAGGCGGCCCAGCGCGCGAACAACGGCCTGACCTTGCGGGTCCAAAATCTCGGCCTTGGGCATGACATTGACAACTACACGAGCCATGAAAATTTTTGCCTTACTGTGCGTGAGTATAGGTGCCCCGCCAGTCTATCCCGCCGGCAAGGAAGATTCGGAATCTTTGGGGGTGATGAATTCAAACCAAACGGCTGAAGAATTCTTGGGGAATCCCACCTTAACCCCCAGCTCACCTAGTGCGCTCCGGTATCACGCGCGCTGAAACCCGGGTAGAACGAGATGCATTGTCCTGTTCTCACCTATCCAAGGAACCTCTCATGCATCTCACACGCATTGGCTCACTCGCCATCGCTGCTCTTGCCTCTACCTGCATCGTCGCACCTCAGGCCGGTGCGGCAGCGGACGGCTCCAACGCCGTTATCTCTGAGGTCTACGGTGGCGGTGGCAACAAGGGGGCGGCGTTTACTAACGATTTCATCGAGCTTTATAACCCCACCTCCGCTGACCTCGACCTCACTGGCTGGTCCGTGGAGTACCTGTCCGCCTCCGGCAACTCAGGCGGAAAGCACGAGCTGTCCGGCTCCATCCCGGCTGGGGGCTACTTCCTCATCCAGGAAGGTGGCGGCGACACCGGGGAGCCGCTTCCTTCCCCTGATGCAGAGGGGAACCTGAACCTGTCCGGCTCCAAAGGCTCGGTCAAGCTTTACGACGCCTCCGGGGCCGAGGTAGACCTCGTGGGGTACGGGGCGGCGTCGCTCAGCGAGGGCTCCCCCTCCCAAGCCCTGAACAACTCCACCTCCGCGCAGCGCGACGCCGAGGGCTCCGACACCGACGACAATGCCGCAGACTTCAGCGCTGCAGCGCCGACGCCGAAGTCTGCCGGCCGCGCAAATGTGTCGGACCCAGACCCCACCCCAGCCGAGCCGGGTTCCGCCGTCACCATCCCGGAGATCCAGGGCACTGGCGCGGAGTCCCCGCTCAAGGGCCAGAACGTCACCACCCAAGGTGTGGTTACCGCGGTGTGGCAGGGTGAGAAGTCCCTCAACGGCTTCACCATCCAGACCCCGGGCACGGGCCAGACCGCGCCGACCGAGGCCTCCGAGGCCGTCTTCGTCTACACCGGTGGCACCGGCTTCTACCCGGCCATCGGGGATTCCGTCGAGGTCACCGGCACCGTTGATGAGTACTTTGGGCAGACCCAGATTGCCCTGAGCGCCGGCTCCACGCTTGACGACGCCCTCCCCGCCGTCACCCCGCTCGCCATCGATGCCCTTCCGGAAGGCGATGAGGAGCGCGAGAAGCTCGAGTCCATGCTGCTCAAGCCTGGCGTGCACACCGTGACCGACAATTACGGTCTCAACCGCTACGGCGAGCTGGGCTTGGCTCCAGGCACCGAGGCTCTGCGTCAGCCCACCGACATCGTCTCCCCGGGCACCCAAGAACAAAAGGACATGGAGGCTGCTAACGCGGCGAAGTACGTCATTTTGGACGACGGCTCCACGCGCGACTTCTCCCGTGATGGCGCCTCGACGAAGCTGCCCTACATCATGCAGAACGGCTCGGAGGTCAAGACCATCCGCACCACCAACCAGGTAGAGTTCGCGGACTCCGGCGTCATCCTGGGCTACGGTCACGAGCAGTGGCGCTTCCAACCCACCGCGATGATTACCGGTGACTCTGCCGCCGCGGACCTGCCGATTACGTGGGACCCGGCCCGTCCGGAGGCCCCGCAGGTGGACGGCGATTACACCGTGGCGGCGTTTAACGTGCTCAACTTCTTCATCAACTTGGGCGAGGACAACGGCGCGAAGGCGTATAAGGACCGTTTTGGCAACGGCGTGGGCTCCGATAGCGGGACCTTCCGCGGTGCGTGGTCCGAGTCCGCGTTCAATGACCAGAAGGGCAAGATCCTCACCGCGCTGGAGGGCCTTGATGCCGATGTCATTGGCCTGTCTGAGATCGAGAACGCCGCGAATACCGTGGGGGGCTCCTACGATGACGCCGTGAAGTACCTCGTGGGTGAGCTCAACTCCCGCGCGGGTTCTGAGAAATGGGACTACGTCAAGGCCCCGGCGAACGCGTCAGCCGATACGGACGTCATCCGCACCGCGATCATCTACAAGAAGGACCGCGTTAAGCCGGTGGGTGAGGCCACCTTGCTTGAGGACGCCCGCTTCAAGGGCACCGCTCGCACCCCGCTCGCCGCGGAGTTTCAGCCCGTTTCCGATAGGTGTGCTGCTGAGGGCCCCGATTCCTTCGTGGTGGTGACCAACCATTTCAAGTCCAAGGGCTCTGTGGCGAACGGTGATGCGGATACCGGCGACGGCCAGGGCAACAACCCCAACGTGCGCAACGCTCACGCCCAGGCCGTCCTCGATGGTCTGGCCAAGCAGCCCCAGTGGCAGAAGAAAGCCACCTTCGTCATGGGTGACCTGAACGCCTACTCCAAGGAAGATGCCATTTCCGTCTTCCGCAATGCGGGCTACACCATCCCGGTGGAAGAGCTCAATGCGCAAGAGGACTGGCAGAACGTGGCCTCCTACCAGTTCTCCGGTCGCCTCGGCTCCCTGGACCACATCCTGGCCAACGAGCACGTCGACGCACAGGCCGCGCAGACCTGGAACATCAACTCTGACGAGCCCATCGCCATGGAATACTCCCGCCGCAACTACACCGGCGGCGATGTCTTCGAGGCCGATAACCCCTACCGCTCCTCCGACCACGACCCGGTCAAGGTGGGCTTTAACCTTGCGACGGTGAAACGTTCTGCGGACGAGCTCAAGGATTGCGAGACCTCCGAAGAGCCGGACCCGTCGGAGGAGCCAGATCCGGCTGAGGATGCCCGCAACATCGAGTCTGTCACCATTGATGACAACGGCCACCTCATCATCACCTATACCGACGGCGCCACTGAGGACGCTGGCAAGGTCGTCGGTGCCGATGGCAAAGACGGTGAAACGGGCCCCAAGGGTGACACCGGTAAGGACGGCGCCGATGGCAAAGATGGAGCTAACGGCGAGGACGGCGCTAAGGGACCGAAGGGAGATGAAGGCAAGCCAGGCAAAGACGGCGCTGATGGAAGCGAAGGCAAAGATGGCCGCGGTATTAAATCCGTGACTACCAACCACAAGGGTGAAGTCGTCGTTACCTACACCGACGGCAAGACCGTCAACCTCGGTGCCCTTGCCGGACCGAAGGGCGACCAAGGCGCACCGGGTCACGATGGCGAAGACGGCGCCCCAGGACGCAACGGCGAAGATGGAGAAGACGGCAACCACGGCACCGATGGCAAGGACGGCCGCGGCATCAAGTCCGTGACCACCGACGCCGCGGGAAACTTTGTTGTGAAGTACACCGACGGCACCTCCGAAACCGTCAAGGTAGCCAACAATCCTGCCACCCGTACCGGTTCTTCTGCCGGCGAGCGCTGCCTGCCGACCGCCCTCGGTCTCGCCATCCCCGCAGCCCTTGCCATTCCGCTGGCTTTCTTGGGGATTGCCAACACGCAGTTCAATATCCCAGGCTTCGAACCTGTCCGGAAGCAGATTGAGTCGATGACCCGCAACATCCCGCGCGAAGCTCAGTACGCTGCCGGTGGTCTCGGCCTGCTAGCTGTGCTTGGCATCATCGGCGCGGCCTGCGCCCCCGACCGAGTCTGAGTAAAGCGCTCTGCTGAGCGTATTAGTTCAGTCTCGTTAAGCCCCTCACCTGAGGGGTTTTCTCGTACCAGCCCCATTAACCAGGAATTTTGTCCCTCCGGTTGCGGGGCCCACGGTGCTGTTTTAGTCTCTGTGCTCATGGGGGATATCGAAACCTACATCCGCCTACGCA